>Ga0209820_1000028_pt1 | contig 37800 bp, 34 predicted proteins | sample PPLLak21cMay2015_FD_187254 | JGI IMG/M metagenome (GOLD analysis project Ga0209820, IMG submission 187254) | Freshwater sediment microbial communities from Prairie Pothole Lake near Jamestown, North Dakota, USA - PPLs Lake P7 Core (1) Depth... | ecosystem: Environmental > Aquatic > Freshwater >...
GCAATTGCTGCATCACCGGCTCGACGTCACGCGCCAGATCGGCGATGTCACGAGCGCTCATGCGCCAGGCCGAGCCAGGGCGCTGCACCACGGCGCTGCTCAGCGCCTTGCCGCCGCCCATGAAGGCGCACACGCCAGCAACACCTTCCCGGCCGACCACCGCCACCTCGGCGCACGCACCGTCTTGCAGCGGTGAAACGAGGGAAACGACAGCCGTGACCGGAAAGTGCACATGGCGCAGGACGGCGCCTGCTTCGTAGAGCATCGCACCTGCCGCCAGGTCCACGGCCTCGATCCGGGACTGCAGGGAATCGGCGACGTCGGGCGGCAGCGAGGCCAGCAACTGGTTGTTCGGCGGGGGCTTGCGGTAAGCAGTCAAGGTTGGGCGTCTATTCGATGACCTTGGGGTCGACGGGACGCAATCTAGAGTCCGGTGAGCCGATCCTCTATGTAGAAAGACACAAGCGCGTGGTTCCAGGTTCGGCTCGGCCGGCTTGCGCTTTCCCTCAACGAGCGGGCGGTTGGTCTCGCGTGTTCCAACGGACTCGTTCATTTCGTCCCGCGTGTCCGGCCCCGTCACCGCCGTGTCGTCGCGTTGCGTGTCGCGCGGATAGGTCTGCGGGTTCCGGCCGTACGCAGTACGGTCCGGGTCGTTCGTTTGATTTTGATTCATCGAACCGCTCCTTTGAGAGCAAGGCTCCACCGGACGTGTCCCCCGAATCAGATCCCGGCAATTCGCATTCCCGCGGGCACCACCGCAGCGCGGACGCACATCGCTCCGAATTGCACCGCCCCCGCATGTTTGGAACAGACAGGATCAGTGATCGAGCCATGTGCCCGATATCGGGGAGAGCGCCGTCGCTTGGCGCTCTACACCGAAGGGGATCAGACCAGCGGGCGCGCTGGAGGCCGTCCGTCGCCGTAGAGGTCCGCCAGCCGGGCCATCGCGTTCACGTCGCGCAGGTACAGCCGGCCATCGGCGATGCGGTGCAGGCCGCGCCGCTCGAGCTTGCGCAGCGTCTTGTTGGTGTGCACCAGCGACAGTCCCAGGCCGTCGGCGATGTGCCGCTGTTGCGCGATGAGTCCGGCAAGACTCGACTTCCCGCTTGTCGCGCCGGTGCCCACCGCCGTGCTGTCTCCAACAATCAGAAGACTCGGTTTCGCGTCATTCGGCGTGTGTTGAAGCGGCTCGCTGCGTTTGACCAGTTCGACGGACTGACCGATGCGCCATGCGGCGCAGCCTGAAATGACAAGAAGAACCCCGCCGGCCATCAGCAGCAGTACATGGGGTAAACGCATTCCTTGCAGATGCGTTCAGGTACTCCCGCCTTGGAATGCTGGCCCAAAGCGAAGCGGAATCGGGATCGTCGATCGCGCGGACGCGCGGCAGCCTGGCAGAGGCACGTCAGCTTAGCCGGGTAGCGCCCTTTCCACCCCGGGCCTCCCTTTCGCCGCCAAGCAGCCCACCAAGGCGTTGGTGTGCGCTACCGCGACGGGACGGAAGGACGCCTTTCAGGCATGCGCGTTGCCTGCTCGACTACGGGCTGGTGAGCGCGGCGGCTGCCATCCAACCAATCAGCCAGGCGAGAGGCATCTACCATGGCCAAGTGCGATGCGTGCGGAAACGACTACGACAAGTCGTTCGAGGTGATCAAGGGCGGAACGAGGTACACATTCGATTGTTTTGAATGCGCGATACATCGGCTGGCGCCGGTCTGCGCACAATGCGGCGTGCGCGTCATCGGTCACGGTCTTGAGAAGGACGCACGGGTGTATTGCTGCGATCACTGCGCCGAGAAGAGCGGCGTGACCGAACTGCGCGACCGCGCGTAATCGCCATTTGCGCGGGCGGCACGGTGTGTCTTGTCCCGGCAGTTGCAGGGGGGCCTGCAGCGCCCTGCCCCTTTCTCATTCGGGATTCGCGCAGGCCTGCCCCCGGCAGCAATGCCGCTTCGCGTGGAACGTCGTCAGCCGCGCAAGCGTCGATAGGCGCCAAAGTGTCTGAGAGCCTGCTTACCGTCACCCCGCTGTTCGTACAGGCGCGCGGCATTGAAGTAAGCGTCAGCCAGGCCGGGGTCGAGCCGGAGACCAGACTCGTAGCTTGCAAGCGCATCGCTCAATCGCCCCTGGTCCTCCAACGCAATGGCGCGATTGAAGTAAAGCAGCGCGTGGTCAGGACAGCGGCGGATGGCCTCGTCGTACAACACGACCGCTTCGCCGCAGCGCTCCGCTTCGCAGAGTAAGGCGCCCAGATTGATGAAGGCGTTGGCATAGCCCGGATCCCGCTCGAGCGCTCTTCGGTAGGCCGCTTCAGCAGCGGCCTTGTCGGAGGATTCGAGCGCCGTCCCCGGCTCAGTCGTGAGTTTCCCTGATTCGCCAGGTACTCGGCCACGAACCTCTCGATCAAGTACAGCAAGGGCATCAACAAGACACGGGCGCGCGCCAGTCTTGCCAGCGGCCCCCACCTTTTGCTCCCTCTCCCGACAGCCAAATACCGTGAAGAAGCGAAGCATCGACGGCACAAGTACAACTTTTTGTTCGGTATCGAACAGAACATTCGTCCTTGGGAGGGCGTAATGGCAGGGGCTCGTTGGGAGACAGCGGATTCACACGCATCCAAAGGGATTCGAAGATGAATTCGCCAAAGGACGATAGGCACTCGAGATGAAGAAGACTGTTGATCAGAGCAGATCCGTTTGGATGGACACGTCCAAGCTGCCACTGGAGTCGAGCCTCACAGAAGAGATCAGCACGGACGTATGCATTGTCGGCGCCGGAATCGCCGGCATGTCCACCGCCTATTTACTTGCGCGGGAAGGCAAGGCTGTAGTCGTGCTCGATGACGGGCCGATTGGTGGCGGCATGACGGCACGGACCACGGCGCACTTGACGAATGCCCTCGACGATCGTTACTTCGAAATTGAGCGACTACACGGCAAGGAAGGCGCGCATCTGGCCGCGGCAAGTCACACCGAGGCCATCAACGCGATCGAGGCCATCGTCAAGCGGGAGGCCATCCGGTGTGAGTTCGTAAGGCTCGATGGTTTCCTCTTTGTACCTCCGCGCGAACCCACGAAGCTGCTGGACGACGAATTGGACGCCGTTCACCGCGCGGGTCTGACCGATGTTGAGAAGGTCGATCGCGTGCCCTGGGATTCCTACGACACGGGTCCTGCCTTGCGTTTTCCCCGCCAGGCGCAGTTTCACCCGCTCAAGTATCTGGCCGGACTCGCGCAAGCGATCAAGGCCAACGGTGGTCGGATCTATACGCAAACTCACGCCGCCTCAATTGCCGGCGGCAAGAAAGCTCGAGTCGTAGCCAAAGATGGCGGAGTGGTGACTGCCGGTTCGGTTGTCGTGGCGACCAACACGCCAGTCAATGACTTGATCGCCATCCATACCAAGCAGGCTTCGTATCAGACGTATGTGATCGGCGCGCGCGTGCCGAAGGGTTCGGTTAAGCGAGCGCTCTATTGGGATACGCCGGACCCCTATCACTACATACGGATCGAGACGGTCGGGAACGGAGCGGCGGCCTACGACCTATTGATTGTGGGCGGAGAAGACCACAAGACGGGTCAGGCAGATGACGGTGACAAGCGCTTTGCGGCTCTGGAACGATGGACTCGCCAGCGTTTCCCGATGATCGAGAGCATCGACTATCGCTGGTCGGGGGAAGTGATCGAGCCCGTGGACGGGGTCGCGTTCATCGGAAGAAACCCGCTGGACGCGAAGAACGTGTATGTCGCAACCGGCGACTCGGGCAATGGAATGACGCATGGAACCATTGCCGGGCTTCTCATTACCGATCTGATCCTGAATCGCAAGAACGCCTGGGCGCCCCTCTACGACCCTTCGCGGATCACGCTTCGCGCGCTGCCGAAGTTCATCCGGGAAAACTTGAACGTTGCGGTGCAGTACACGGATGTCGTCTTCGCCGGCGTTATGGGGTCAGTGGAAGAGATCCGCCCGGGCTCTGGCGCGGTCGTTGCCCGGGGTCTTCACAAAGTCGCGGTGTATAGGGATTCCAAGGGCGAGATCCGCGAGCACTCGGCCGTCTGTCCGCATCTGGGGGGAATCGTCAACTGGAATACGCTGGAGAACACTTGGGACTGCCCCTGCCACGGATCGCGCTTCGACGCGGCGGGAAGAGTGATCCAGGGGCCGGCCAACAGCGATCTGGCGGAGATCGATGCAGAGTAATCGAGTGCTCTGGAAGGCGCGACAAACAGCGCGGCGCCCCTTCAGATACTGGCGTCTCATGCCGCTCAAGACGCTTGTTGCCGCGTCCCGGGGGCAAGCCCCCGCTGCGGGAATCTGAGCGTTTGCTTAAGAAAGGTACCAATATGGTCAAGGCCACACGCACACCGCCTGCCGCACCCGCCACCCTCGCAGAACAGAAGTCCGACTTTACGGCCGAAGGAGCCCCGCCGCCTGGGAAAGTTTCGACGTCGAAACCTGCCACTGCGCACGACGCTCCGAAGACCGTGCCGGCTGCAAAGGGCAAGGCGCCCGGGCGACGAATCAGCAAGTGAAGCGCCGTTCGGGACACCGGGATGTCTAATCTGAGAGCTCGACTCTCGATTGCTGTTGTTACCACGGCCCTGCTGGTACTGACGTCGTGCGCGGAGCACGCGCGACTGCCGGATTCGCAAGTCGTCGGCCCCGATCCGGTGTTGCCAAGGCCCACCCACAGCCTCTTGCCCACCGTCGATATCGCCCCCGCGAAGGGGTGGCCCGACGGCATCACTCCGACGCCCGCTCCATCGCTCGCCGTCAACGCCTTCGCCACGGGACTCGACCATCCGCGTTGGCTTCATGTGTTGCCAAACGGGGACGTGCTCGTCGCCGAGACCAACGCGCCCCCGCGCGAAGGGGACGGCGGCCTGTGGGCATGGGCCATGAAGCTGGTGATGCAGCGCGCCGGTGCCGGCGTACCGAGTGCGAACCGCATCACACTGCTGCGTGATGCGGATGGGGATGGCGTGGCCGAAATGCGCTCACCCCTCCTCGAAAACCTGTTCTCGCCATTCGGCATGGCACTTGTCGGCAGCAGCCTGTACATCGCCAACGCCGATGCAGTGCTTCGCTTCCCGTATTCCTCCGGCGCAACCCGCATTACCGAGCCAGGCGTCAAGGTGGCCGACCTCCCGGCGGGGATCAATCATCACTGGACCAAGTCGCTGATCGCAAGCCCGGACGGCCGCAAGCTCTACGTCACGGTCGGATCGAACAGCAACGTCGGCGAACGCGGAATGGCAGTCGAAGAAGGTCGGGCGGCCATATGGGAGATCGACCTCAAGTCAGGCACGAAGCGCCTTTATGCGAGCGGTATGCGCAATCCCAACGGCATGGCGTGGGAACAAACAACCGGCACCCTCTGGACCGTAGTCAACGAGCGCGACGAGCTCGGCAGCGATCTCGTTCCCGATTATCTGACCTCAGTGCGCGAAGGTGGTTTTTACGGGTGGCCGTACAGCTATTGGGGCCAACACGTCGACGAGCGGCCCCAACCGCCCCGACCTGACCTTGTTGCGCAGGCGATCCGACCTGACTACGCGCTGGGAAACCACGTTGCTCCGCTTGGTCTGTGCACTGCTGCAGGTGGCGCGCTCGGACCGCAGTTCTCAAGCGGCATGTTCATCGGCCTGCACGGTTCGTGGAATCGGAAGCCGCGGAGCGGCTACAAAGTCGTATTCGTGCCGTTTGCCAATGGCCGGCCCAGTGGCGTCCCCGAGGACATACTCACCGGCTTTGTCGATGTAGAAGGCAATGCTTTGGGTCGCCCGGTAAGCGTGGCGGTGGACCGGGCAGGTTCCCTGCTCGTCGCAGACGACGTTGGCAATGCCATCTGGCGTGTGGCGCGGGCCAAGGCAAAGCAGTGATTACCCCCGCGTTGCGCCGACTGTCGCCACGCCTGTTGGAACGCGCGCTGCATTGCTTCTTTGACAAGGCTGAACATCATGCCACTGAAGAAAGGAGCCAGCCGGTCGGCTGTCAGCAGCAACATCAAGACGCTGGTCGACGACTGGAAGAAGGATGGATCGATTGGCACCAGCCATCCGTCGACCAAGAAGAAGGCGATCAAGCAGGCCGTTGCCATCGCCTTGACCAAGGCTGGTAAGAGCCGCAAGGCGTAGCCAGCCAAGCAGGGCCGCGACACTGACCTTCGTGCTGGGCGCCCGGTTCACTTGGAGGTACCTCGCGCGCGTAGGGTTCGAAAGTGGATACAACGGTGTCATTTGCGGTCAGGCCGCCGGCCGGAGGCCCTCCGATCGCTGTCCGCTTGTGCCAGGTAAGCGCCCTTCAGTCGGTAGTCGCTTCGCGACCGAGGGTGTGTGAAAACTCGTCGTCGGAACTTGCGACGTTGAACTCGACCTCTCAGATCGCTCTCTACTCAACGATCGACCTTTCGGGCATACCAAACCGACCCCCGAAAACGCGAGGATTTCGAGTTTTCACACACCCTCGACCCAAAGCCGACGTGAGCCGAGTCGGAAAACAGCCGTGTTGATACCGGGGCGCCTGCCTGGCCGTCAAAGCGGCCAAGAAGGCGCACCATGCGTCCTGGAAATGGAGTGCAGTAGTTGACTACTACTGAAGAAGTTCGATTGACTCTGCGGTGAGGAGCGTCTTGTCAGTGATCGATGGAACCAAGCACTCTGAAGCTGAGCCGGCGCACCATGCCTTGGACATGGTCATGCGCTACCACCAAGAGACGAAGCACCATTTTTCGCACTTCGCGCGCGCGCCGGGCTCCCTGGACTGGGCGAATCAACCGGATCCTTTTCGACGCTACGAGGGGGCGCCGCTCTTCGCCTTGCCGCGGCTGCAACCCAAAGACGCGCCGGCCTCGTCGTTGTACGAAGACTTGTATCGCCCTGGCGCCATCCCGAGCGTGGCGCTCAGCGTACGCAGCCTATCGCGCTTGTTTGAATACTCGCTCGCGATTTCGGCCTGGAAGCAGGCTGGTGAAGTCCGCTGGGCGCTGCGAAGCAATCCGTCCAGCGGAAACCTGCACCCGACCGAAGCCTATTTGCTTATCGACGCCGTTGACGGCCTTTCCCCGGGTCCTGGTCTTTATCACTACGCAGCCAAAGAGCATGCGCTGGAGCTGCGAGCACAGTGGCCGAAGGAAGGGTTCATGCGGCTGCTGCAAGGGTTCCCGCCCGAGTCCTTCCTGATCGGCTTTGCCTCCAATATCTGGCGGGAGGCGTGGAAGTACGGTGAACGCGCCTTTCGCTATTGCCAACATGACGTGGGGCACGCGATCGGCAGTATGCGCATTGCGGCCCAAACGCTCGGCTGGCGCATGCTGCTGTTGGACGGTCTGGCCGATGACACGCTTGCCGCTTTGTTGGGGCTCGATCGAGCCGGGGACTTCGAAGGCGCAGAGCGGGAACATCCTGATTGCATCGCCGTCATCTGGCCTGCCGGTGAAGCTGCTGGTCACGCGACCAGCCCGATGCCCTGTATGCCTCTGTCCCTCGCCGCCGATGCTGCCTGCGATGTGACGGAACACGTCTGGTGCGGGAAGGCAAACCGGCTGAGTCGAGACGAGCCGGTGCAATGGAAGATCATTGATCAGGTGGTGATCGCGTCCTGGAAGTCGCATACGGATCGCAAGGTCGTCGAACTGAGTCAAGGGCGGCCCGACGCGGACCCGAGTCACCATGTGTCTCGCCCTTACTCCGGTCAGACAAGCGCTGGACAGCTGATCCGCCAGCGACGAAGCGCGCTCGCGTTCGATGGCACAACCTCGATCCCGGCCGGCCGCTTCTTCACCATGCTGATGCGCGTCATGCCAAGAGTGGAGCGCGGCCTGACCCGGCGTCCCATGCCGTGGGACGCCCTTCCATGGGAGCCTGCTGTTCACCTCGCCCTGTTCGTTCACCGGGTGGACGACCTGGAGCCGGGTCTTTACTTGCTGGCGCGCGATCCAGCGAAGGTGAACACTCTCCGAGACGCGGCCCATCCGCATTTCGACTGGACCACACCAGCGTGCTGTCCCGACGGCTTGCCCTTGTTCCTGCTTCAAGAGGGCGATGCGCGGGCCTTGGCTGCCCAGCTTAGCTGCGGTCAGGACATCGCCGGGGAGAGTGCCTTCTCGTTGGGGATGATCGCGGAATTCGAATCCAGCTTGCGCAAGCACGGGGCGTGGTTTTATCGAAGGCTCTTCTGGGAGACAGGGCTGATCGGTCAGGTCCTATATCTGGAAGCCGAGGCGGCCGGTGTCCGCGCCACGGGCATCGGCTGCTTCTTCGACGACCCGGTTCACCAAGTCATGGGGTTCAATGACGCGAGCTTTCAGTCGCTCTATCACTTCACCACCGGAGGCCCCGTCGACGACCCTCGCCTGACCACTTTGCCGCCCTATGGTCTTGATGACTAGAGCGGCGAAAGCCGTAGCAGCCGCTTCGATCCCTCGTCACGCGCGCCATCACGCAAGCCCTCAACGTCCGCTATGACGCGACTGTCACCGAGAGCCTGAGCGTCGGCAATTGGCCGAGCGCGCCCTAGACAACGATGTCGCCAACACCAATGATGCCGCCACGAATGATCCTCGCCCTCAGTCCCCCTTTCTTTACGAAGAAGCGGACAACCTCCTCCCTTGTGTAGCTCGCAAACGTCGCGCAAGGCTCGCACAGTTCCAAACCTTCGAGTTGTGCCTCACCGAGCGTGAACGTTTTCCTACAGAGATCGTTCAAGTCAACCCCGACTGTGACCAAGTTCCGGCGCGGCTCGTGTAGTTCCAAAGGCAGCTTGAAGGCTTCGGTGAAAGCGAGGATGTTTTCGCTCTCGATAAGCGTGACTTGGTAGTCGGGTGACCTCCTGAGGGTGGGGTCGGTGTAACGATCTCCTCGGAGCCCGCAATCCGCAATAGCCTCGACCGAGCCAAGGGAGACAACCGGTTCGCCACGGCCGGGAGCAATGAAGATTTTCTGGATCGTTCCCATGGAGGTCAGGGCCGCGGCGTCCGGTGAGACTGTGGTTCTAGCGTATCTCGCCGCAAATCGGGACTTCAATGAAGTCTGCTTAACGGCGAACTGGGCGGTATCCCACGGCGTCGGCTTCTGGCCGCGAGTGACCTGGCGGCCTGAAGATCCAGTCCCGAGTATGCGACGATCAGCGCGAGGCGTGCTCTAACTTTCGCCTCGTCGCATATGCCTAACTCTTCGAGTCCCCCTCGTGCGCAATGTGATTGATTTCAGTTCCTGGAACGCTCTCCTCACTACCCTCCTCGGACTGGCGGTAGTCACTCTGATAATGGTCGGCGTGCGGTTGCTTGTCATGCAAACGGTCCAGCAACGCCGAGAGCGGGAAAATCGTCAGATCAATGAACGTCTGCGGACGCTCATCGCAGCTTACAAGTCGCTTGGTGGATCCTTCACGGGAGAACTCGCGGTCGATCCGACCCACTTACGCGACCTGAGAAGGCGTGGCGAACCTACCGAGGCCGCCAATCTTGAGTTGGTTTCTTCAGGCGGCGAGACTGGACCAACGCTACCGTCCTTCAACGACGATTCGACCGGCTCTGACCGTCGTAGACGGGTTCGCGACGCGGTGGAAGCTGCACTGTCCGACGTGATTCTTCTCGGAACCGAAGAGCAGGTGCGCCTGGCCGCGGGGGCCGCGGCTGATCTGGCCGCGGGGCGCGAAATAGAAACCGCTGAACTCGTTGCCTCGCTCCGAGACTTCATCCGGAAGGTTCTCGATCTGGACCCGTTGCCGGCCGACTTACTCATTCCCAAGCAGGGGCCAGTGCGACCCACCGCCTCGCGGGGAGGGGCACGCGGCGAGAGGAACAAGGACGCGGGGCCTGATGGGCGAAGCGGTAGCAAGGGCGGTGGCGCAGGGGCCGGCGGTTCGGGGCTCGGAGGAAGCCTTGACGGAAGCAACGAGCCAGACCGCTGAAGTGGCGCAGATGGCCTGGTCCGCTTTTTTAGAGGAACGCTGCGCTGCTTGAAAGGACCGCTCCTGGCCGGTCAGCGTCCTTACCTCGATGGGCGCGATGCGACCCAAAGCGGAAGTCGTCCGCTCCCGAAACCGGACGAAGCGCTGCTCCAGAAACGCGAAGCTCGGACTTCGAGGGGCCCGAATCAGCGCTGCATCGGACGCAGGTGGACAGCAGTGTCAGTGTGCTGCCGAAAACTCTTCACCTTTCCGCCAGCCAGCTTCCAGACATGTGCGAACGGAGCGCGGAACGACTTACCGGTCGCCTTGAAGGAGGCGCTGTACTCGCCGAGAGCGACGACCGTGTCGCCCTGCGCGACGAACTCTTCGGGAACGGCTGCAAAGCCGTCCCACTCACCGCCCAGCTTCATGAACACATTTTCAAGCACGGCATCAGGGCCGATCGATAGTCCGCCGTAGGGCCCGCCTTCCGCTTCGACCCACTGCACGTCTGGCGCCAGCGCGGCCAGGACCTCCGGTACGTCGCCCCGCGCGAAGGCCGCATACACGCTCTTGATCATGTCGGTGTTCGTCACGGCGTTCCCTCCCTTGCGTTATCGCATGAGCGGCCGTCTCCGAGGCGTCCGCTGCGGGCCATTCTGCCTAGCTGCGCTCCCGGCCGCTACTGGCCGTACCCGGCTGGGAGCTCGACATGCCCACCACGGCTCAACGCCTCCCCCGATGGCGGGTGTCAATCGGCCTGAACACGACGGCGGATGCGGGCGACGCCGCGCCACACCGCAAAGGCCACCACCGGCACCAGCGCCGCGGTGATCCACTCGGACTTCAGGCCGGGCCACACGGTGGTCAGTGGCTTCAGCAGGTACACGGCCAGCCCGACCATGTAATAGGCAATCGCGGCCACCGACAGGCCCTCGACGGTCTGCTGCAGCCGGAGCTGCAGCTTGCTGCGGCGATCCATGGCGGCGAGCAACTGCTGGTTCTGCTCTTCGCGTGCGATGTCGACGCGGGTCCGCAGCAGGCTGCCGGCGCGCTCGATGCGCGCTGAAAGCGCCTCCTGGCGCCTGGCTGCGGCCGCGCAGGAATTCATCGCCGGAGCCAGCCGCCGGGACAGAAAGCCGCTCAATGTGCGCAGGTCCCCCAGCCGCTGCTCTCGCAGCTCGGCCACCCGCGCCCGCGCGATCTCCCAGTACGCCTGCGATGCCGAGTACCGAAATGCGGTGGCCGCCGTCAACCGCTCGATTTCGGCGGCGACGCGTGAAAGTTCGTCCAGCAGACGCCGCTCCTCGTCCCGCGTAGCCTGAGTCGCGGCCTCCGCGTGCAGTGCAGCCGTGGCGGCGGTGATGGTCTCGAGCTCGTGCTCGACACGGTTGAGTTCACTGAAAGCCGACCGCGCCAGCGGGAAGCCGAGCAGCGCCATCATCCGGTAGACCTCGATGTCGATCACCCGCTGCACGGTGCGTGCCGTCTGCGCCCCTCCCATGCGAACGTTCAGCGCCAGCCAGCGGCTGCGTCGGTCGGGACGAACCACGAAGTCGGTGAAGAGCCAGGCGGCGCCGTCGAGCACTGATGAGCCCGCGAGCGCGTCGAGGTCGAAGAACGGCGCGAAGACTTCGGGCCGCGGCGACTCCCCGCGATGGGGCAGCACGAGAATGTCGGTTGCCGCGATGACGCGGCCGGGAAGCCGCGCCAGCCAGTCGGCCGGCAAGCGGTCGAAAGCGGATGGATAGGCAGCGCCGGCCCACGCCTCGGGCGCTGCATCCGACACAGGCGCAACCAGCGTCAGGCTCGAGAACTCTCCATGACGCTCCCACTTGACGCGCAGCGCGGGCAGCTCGATCACCGCATGCGCCGCGCGCCGTATGTCGGGCGCCTGGGTGCCGCCGCTGCGCGCTAGAGCCAGGAGGGCTTCGATGATCGGCTCCGCCGGGGTGTCTGTCAGGGCGAGCATGGACACGACAGCTGGGCAGGACACGGCCGCGGGTGGTCGCGCGTGGACCTCATCGGCCAGGTCGCGTCGAAGGGGGTGGTCGGTTGGCAATTGCGCCATGGTCAGTCCGTTCTGCGCGCCGGGTGCGCACACCCGCGAATCGTGGAAACCGGGACGGTTGTGCCGCCGTTCGATACGACCGACGGCGGGGGACGATGTCGTGTTTGCATGGGCGATCCGAGACGAGTGGCGACGATCACGCCGGCCGCGATTCGGTGCTCCCGGATCACCACGCCCCCTTGACGTCCGCTTGCAGGCGATTCTGGCCGCGATCGCGTGGGTCAGCAAATGGCCGGACAGCGCCCTTGAACTCGGGGGCGCTCTCCGACCCTCAACCACCCTTCGCCCGCTGCCGCGCGCTGCCGGCCGGGACGTTGCACTGGCACGCCGAACCCGGAGGCCGATTGCCGCGCGAATTCGCCGCTTTACGAACCCCGCCATCCTCGTAGTCTTGACGCACCGAATCACGCCGCATGACCGTCGCCTCTCACGACGACGACGTGAATTGGATCCCGGACGCCCGGCCGCGGCACAGATCCCGCCGGGCACGGGGCGGGTTCTCGATGACGCCGCACAGGAGTGCTTCAGGACGACCATCGGAGGCTGATCGTGGACTTCATGGCGATGGTTTTTGGCGCGGCGCTGGTCGTTGCGCTCGTGACTGGCAAGGCGTATTTCCGGGGCGTGGTGGAGCGCGGTGAAGATCGCTGGCGCTACTGGCAGATCGTGGGCTGCTACGCCCTGCTGGCGCTGTCTTCGTGGCTCGCCCCGGCACTGGTAGGAGCCCTGGGCCGTGTCGCACCATCCGGCGCCGGCACCGTCGCTGCGGCCCCCGGCGAGACGCACAGCAGCCGCGGCTGGGGCATGCCGGTGACCGACGCCGCCACCCGCCTTGGGTGGGAGTTGAAGGACGCGGCAGCCTCTGCCCGCCGTTCACCGACGCGTCGGCATGTCCTCGTGCATCGGCCCAAGTCGTGGCCGGAGGGCTGCAGCACGGACTACAGGGTCCAGCTCGACAAGACCGGCCTGGTCGTTTTCTGGTGCAGCAAGAACGGGAAGGTCACGTCCGGCTACTCGACGTCGCACCACCGATCCGAAGTGGATTTCGCCCAGACGTTCATCGTGGACAAGAAAAAAGGTTCAACGCTGCGGCTGACGTTCGACGCGAGCGGCGCCAAGGCCGTCGTGGTGTCTGCCGAATAGCTTCACCAGACCGCCGCCCCGGCGGCTTTCTCGGCCCGAGCCGACGTCCGCCACGGGCCGCCATATCGCGCGCCAGACACTGGCTCCGACCAAGGATCGGCTCCGGCCAGCCGATGACCGCGTGGCAGCGGTCATCGGGCACGGCACCTGAACGGCGAGGCGCGTGCGATCAGTCCAGGTCGATGTACTTCTCTTCCAGAAGCTTGGCATGTGCCGCGGCGAGCCGCGCCACCGGCACGCGGGGGCCGGAACACGAAACGTAGGTAAGGCCGATGCGATGCGATCAGTCCAGGTCGATGTACTTCTCTTCCAGAAGCTTGGCATGTGCCGCGGCGAGCCGCGCCACCGGCACGCGGGGGCCGGAACACGAAACGTAGGTAAGGCCGATGCGATGGCAGAAGTGGATCGAGGCTGGGTTTCCACCGTGCTCGCCGCAGATGCCGATCTTGAGGTCCGGCCGCGTCTCGCGTCCCTTCGCGACGGCCAGCTTCATCAGCTGTCCCACGCCCTTGATGTCGAGCACCTCGAACGGGTTGTCCTGCAGGATGCCCGTCTCGGTGTAGGCCGGCAGGAACTTGTTCTCGGCGTCCTCGCGGCTGAACGAAAACGTCGCCTGGGTGAGGTCGTTGGTACCGAACGAGAAGAACTCGGCGGTCTCCGCCATCCGCCCGGCGCGCACGCAAGCGCGCACCACCTCCATCATCGTGCCGAACTTGAACTTCACGTTGATGCCGTGGGTCAGTTCCACCACTTTGTGGATACGCTGGACGTAGCCATGAATGCGCTTGAGTTCCTCCACCGTGGCGACCTGCGGCACCATGATCTCCGGGTAGACCTCGACGCCCTCGCGCGCGCACAGGGCCGCGGCCTCCAGGATCGCGCGGATCTGCATCGAGTAGATCTCCGGATAGGTGATCCCCAGGCGCACGCCGCGGTGGCCGAGCATTGGATTGACCTCTTCGAGCGCGCGCACCTTCTTGAGAATCGCCTCCTTGCGGTGAATCACGTCGTCTTCAAGGTGTGACTCCTCGAAGGTGTGCAGGCCAACGACAAGCCGGTTCAGGCCATCGGCGTATTGCTGGTACAGCTTCGGGTTCAGCAGCTTGAGCGTGTCGGGCAGCTCCTTCAGCCCCTTGATGCTGTCGTTGAGCTGGTGGAGGTGCGCGATCTCGAGTTCGAGCTGCGCGGCCGTGGGCAGGAACTCGTGCATCGGCGGGTCGAGCAGGCGCACCGTCACGGGCAGCCCCTTCATCGCCTTGAAAACGGCCTTGAAGTCGGCGCGCTGGATCGGCAGCAGGCGGTCGAGCGCTGCCTGGCGTTCCTCCGGTGTCCCGGCGAGGATCATCTCCTGCACGATCGGCAGGCGATCGGTGCTGTTGAACATGCGCTCGGTGCGCACCAGCCCGATCCCGACGGCGCCGAACTGCCGCGCGCGGCTGACATCCTCGGGCGTGTCGGCGTTGGCCATCACCTTCAGCCGCGCCACTTCATCCGCCCAGGCGAGCAGCGCGACCATTTCGCCCGAGAACTTGGCCTCGACGGTCGGCACTTCGCCGGCGTAGACATGCCCGGTGCCGCCGTCGATCGTGATCACGTCGCCTTCGTGCAGCGTGGTCTCGCCGATGACAGCGCGGCGCGCCTTGTCGTCGATCACGATCTGCTCGCAGCCTGAAACGCAGGGCTTGCCCATGCCGCGCGCAACGACCGCCGCGTGGGAGGTCTTGCCGCCGCGGCTGGTGAGGATGCCCTGTGCCTGGAAGAACCCGTGGATGTCCTCGGGTTTGGTCTCCTCGCGCACCAGGATGACTCGTTCGCCGGCCAGTCCTTTCAACTCCGCCGCATCGGCATCGAACACGATGTGCCCCGAGGCCGCGCCGGGCGAGGCGGGAAGCCCCTGCGCCAGTGACTTTCCGAAAAAACTGGGCGAGAGCTGCGGCACCAGAAGCTGCTCCAACTGGGCCGGTTCGACCCTGAGCAGCGCCCGCTCCTTGGCAATCAGCCCTTCGCCAAACATCTCCACCGAACTGCGCACCATCGCCCGCGCATTCATCTTGCCGTTGCGGGTCTGCAGGCAGTAGAGCGTGCCCTTCTCGATCGTGAATTCGAAGTCCTGCACTTCGCAGTAGTGCGACTCCAGCCGGTTGCTGAGTTCCAGCAGCTGGCGGTAGATCTCCGGCATCTCCGCTTCCAGCTCGGCGATCGGCTTCGGCGTGCGAATGCCGGCGACGACGTCCTCTCCCTGCGCGTTCACCAGGTACTCGCCAAAGATCAGTTTCTCGCCGGTTCCAGGATTGCGCGTGAACCCCACGCCGGTGCCGGAGTCATTGCCCATGTTTCCGAACACCATCGTGCAGATGCTGACCGCGGTGCCGTTGGCCATGTCCGGCGTGATCTTGAACTGCCGGCGGTAGTCCACCGCGCGCTTGCCCATCCAGGATCGAAACACCGCGCCGACGGCAATCTCGAGCTGTTCGAACGGATCCTGCGGGAACGGCCTTCCGGAATGGCGCTTCACGATGTCGAGGAAGTCGCCCGCGAGTTCCTTGAGGTGATCGGCGTCGAGCTCGAGATCCACCCGCGCGCCGTACTTCCTCTTGACGGCCGCCATGCGCTCGTCGAAGTGCTCGTCGGCCACCCCCATGGCGATCTTGCCGAAGAGCTGAATGAAGCGACGGTAGGCGTCGTAGGCGAATCGCTCGTTCGAGGTCTTCCCGATCAGCGCTGCCAGCGACGTTTCGTTGAGGCCGAGGTTGAGGATCGTGTCCATCATGCCGGGCATCGACATGGCCGAACCCGATCGCACGGAAACGAGCAGCGGGTTCGTGCCGCTGCCGAAACCCTTGCCGGTCTTGTTCTCGAGCAGCCTGACATGCTCGCGGATCTCGTCCATCAGGCCAGCGGGAAGCTGGTTCTTCTCGAGATAGACGAGGCACGCCTCCGCCGAGACGACGAATCCGGGCGGGACATTCAAGCCCAGCTGCGTCATCTCACACAGGTTGGCTCCCTTGCCTCCCAGCAGCATCTTGTTCTTGCCGTCGCCGTCCTCGAACGCATGGACATACCTTCCCTTGCTCATCAGCCGTCGGCTCCTTCAGTGAATGCGCATCTCGGCAATCGTGCCGAAGCATCGTGGACGATAGAGGGCCCCGCGGGCGGATCCGTTGATCGCATCGGGGTCGTTGGCGTTCAACGCGGGGCGACCAGCCGAGCCGCTGCGTCTCGGGAAGCGTCCAGACGTCGCTCGTCCGGCCTTCCGGATGGCGATCCAGCCAGTGCGCGGGGCCTGCACCTCACGCCGTGCCGAGCCGCGCTCCGCAGTAGTCGACGATCTGGTCGAGCGTCGCCAGCCGCGCGGCCTCCACGTCCGGTATGTCGACGCCGAGGTCGGCGTGCACCGCCACCAGGAAGTTGAGCCAGTCGACCGAATCGAGGTCGACCTGGTCGCGCAGCCGTGCCCCGGACTGCAGGGCGCCGACATCGACCTCCGGGGCGATGCGCCCGAGGCAGCCGCGGACGCGGGTGGACAGTTCGTCGCGTGTCATGGTGTCGCCTTCGCCAGTTCCGCCGGCCGCTGCAGCAACTCGCGGACGGCGGCCAGCAGCAGCGCGCCGCGATGCCCGTCGCTGACCCGGTGGTCCGCGCCGAGGCTGGCGGTCACGACCGGGGCGGGCCCGACGGCGCCGTCGACGATCCATGCCCGCTCGGTCACGCGACCGAAGCCGACGATCGCGACCTGCGGCGGATAGATGATCGGAAACACGCTGCGAACGCCCTGGTCGCCGAGGCTGGTCACGGTGATCGTGGGGTCGGACAGTTCGGACGCCTTCAGCGAGCCTGCGCGCGCGCGCTGCACGAGATCGAGCAGTTCGCGGTTCAGCGTGTCGATGTCCCTGCTCGGCACGTCGTGCAGCGCCGGGGCCACGAGGCCGCCGCCGCGCAGTGCGATCGCAACACCGCAGTGCACGCCCGGGCCCGGAACGAACGCACCGTCCCGGAAGAAGCCGTTGAACTCCGGGTAGCGCTGCACCGCGCGCGCCACCGCCTGCACGAGCAGCGGCGCGAGCAGCAGCCGCTCGGTGACGCTGCGGCTGGCGTTGCGCTCCGCCAGGTACGCCGTGGCGACGGCGAGCGGGACATCTTCCGCCAGGTAGTAATGCGGGATCTCGCGCTTGCTGCGAGCCATGGCCGCGGCGATCGTCTGTCGCATCGCCTCGGCGCGACTCGCGGGCGCCACCTTCGCGGCGGCGGCCTCGACATCCGCGAGCGTGACCGCACCGTCGGGCCCGGTGCCGGCAATGGACTCGACGCCGACGCCGAGTTCCCCGGCCCGCTTGCGCGCCGCCGGCGACACGCGAACGCGCCCGGCGGCGGCCGCGGCCGGCGCTGCGGATCGCTGCGTCGCGGCCGCCGATGGGACCGCCATCTGGACAGGCGACGCGCGCAGCGCGTCGATCTGCGCCCTCACCTGTTCCGGGGTTTCACCGCCTTCCCGCAGGACCGCCATCACGGTGCCGACCGGAATCTCCGCACCCGGCTCGACCAGCAGTTCCTCGACCGTGCCGTCGTGCCAGCACTCGACGTCGATCGCCGCCTTCGTGGTGTCGACGATCGCGACGACGTCGCCCTTCTTCACCGCATCGCCCGGACGCACGAGCCACTCGAGCAGCGTGCCCTTGTCCATGTCAGCGCCCAGCGACGGCAGGCGGAAGGTGATCATGCGGTCCGCCCGCACAGGGCCTGCGCAGCCGCCACGATCTTCGGCGGCATCGGCAGCGCGGCGTCTTCCAGGTGCTTCGGATACGGCATCGGAACCTCTTCGCTGCAGACGCGCGCCGGCGGCGCGTCGAGGTCGTAGAACGCCCGCTCGACCACGCCGGCGATGATCTCCGCCGCGAGGCCGCACGTGCGCCAGCCTTCGTCGACCACCAGCACGCGGCGCGTCCGGCGCACCGAGGCCGTGATCGTGTCCCAGTCGAGCGGCCGCAGCACGCGCAGGTCGATCACTTCCGCCTCCACGCCCTGGCCTGCGAGCGCTGTCGCCGCCTCGGCGACACGCGGCAGGCTGCCACCGTACGTGACGATCGTCAGGTCGCGCCCAGCGCGCCGCACGACCGCGTGTTCGATGTCGACCGCGGGCGGCGGGTCGGCGAGTTCGCCCTCGAGGTTGTAGAGCTGCGCGTGCTCGAAGAGCACCACGGGATCCGGATCCTCCAGCGCCGGCCAGAGCATGCCGCGCGCGTCCTCGAGGGTCGCGGGCGCCAGCACGCGAAGCCCCGGCACGTGCGCGTACCAGACCTCGAGGCTGTGCGAGTGCTGGGCGGCAAGCTGGCGCCCGGCGCCCGTCGCCATGCGGATCACGACCGGCACGGAGAACTGCCCGCCGGACATGTGCCGCAGGGTCGCGGCGGTATTGACAACCTGGTCGAGCGCAAGCAGCGAGAAGTTCACGGTCATGATCTCGACGATCGGTCGCTGCCCGCCGAGGGCAGCGCCGATGCCGGTGCCGACGAACCCGAGTTCGGACAACGGCGTGTCGCGGATGCGGTCGGGCCCGAACTCGTCGTAGAAGCCCTTCGTGACCGCGTACGAACCGCCATACTGGCCGACGTCCTCTCCCATGATGAACACGCGCGGATCGCGTTGCAGCGCTTCGCGGTGCGCGGCGCGCAGCGCATCGCGGTAGGTGGTCGTCGTCATGGCCGTGCTCCTTCCGCCGCGCGCGGCGTGGTGACGTCGCGCAACAGGTCTCCGGCCGGCTCCCACTGCCCTGCTTCGGCAAACGCGACTGCCGCGTCGACTTCCGCCATCGCCGCAGCGTCGAGGGCGAGGAACTCCTCCTCGGTCAGCATGCCGGCGGCCTTCAGCCGCTGCGTGAACGTGTGGATCGGCCCGCGCTCCTTCCACGCCTCGACCTCGGCCTTCGCGCGATAGAGCTCGGCATCGAACATCGAGTGCGCGCGGAACCGGTACGTGTGCAGTTCGAGGAAGTACGGCGTACGCGTGCGGCGCACGTGATCGGTCGCGGCGCGCGCCGCGGCGTCGACGGCGAGCACGTCCATCCCGTTGCAATGGGCGGCGGCGATCCGGTAGGCCGCGGCCTTCGTAACGAGATCGGTCTGCGATTCAGAGCGCGCGAGCGCCGTGCCCATCGCGTAGAGGTTGTTCTCGCACAGGAAGAGCACCGGCAACTGCCACAGCGCGGCCAGGTTCAGCGACTCGTGGAATGCGCCCTCGGCCACCGCGCCCTCGCCGAAGAAGCAGGCGGTGACGGCGTCGCCGCGTTCCGCCCGCCGGTCGGCGAGCGCCAGTCCGCACGCGAGCGGCAGGCCGCCGCCGACGATGGCGTTGCCGCCGTAGAAGCGCGTGGCGGCGTCGAACAGGTGCATCGAGCCCCCGCGCCCGCGCGAGCAGCCTTCGCGCTTGCCGTACATCTCGGCCATGATCGCGTTCATCGAAACGCCTCGCAGCAGCGCGTGACCGTGCTCGCGGTACGTCGCGACGACGTTGTCGTCGGGTCGCAGGTGCGGCATCACGCCGGCGGCGACGGCCTCCTCGCCGATGTACAGGTGCAGGAATCCACGGATCTTCCCGTCGCCGTACAGCTCCGCGCAGCGCTCCTCGAGCCGCCGGATGCGCAGCATGTCGCGCACGCGCGCCCGGCAGTAGTCGCCGGAATGCTGCGTCACGTCGGGTCGCCGGAATGCTGCGTCACGTCGGTCGTCGCGCCGGGCAGCGCCTTGATCACCGGCTTCGCATCCATGGTCTTCCTCCTGATCCGGTCACCGCGCCCGATGGCCGACTGACTGTGCCGGCACGACGCGCTGCGCGGGGTCGGGCTGCAGCGCGTTCATCGGCAGCGGCTGCGTGCGCGTCGTCATGCGCCGCCTTCCAGGGTGGAGATGTCGCCTTCGGGCAGGCCGAGCTCCCGGGCCTTCAGCAGGCGCCGCATGATCTTGCCGCTGCGCGTGCGCGGCAGCGTCGCGGCCCATGCGATCTCCTTGGGCGCGACCGCCGGACCCAGCCGCTTGCGCGCGTGCCCGAGCAGCTCGAGCCGCAGCGACTCGCTCCACGTGTAGCCGGACTTGAGGGCGACGAAGGCCTTCACCGTCTCGCCGATGACCGGGTCCGGCTTGCCGATCACGCCCGCCTCGGCCACCGCGGGGTGTTCCATCAGCGCGCTCTCGACCTCGAACGGGCCGATCAGGTGGCCCGCGGACTTGATCACGTCGTCGGCGCGCCCGACGAACCAGAAGTAGCCATCGGCGTCGCGCCGCGCAAGGTCGCCGGTCAGGTACCAGTCGCCGACGAAGCACTTGCGGTAGCGCTCCTCCTCGCCCAGGTAGCCGCGGAACATCGACGGCCACCCCTTGCGCAGCGCGAGTTCCCCCTCGACGTCCGGCGCATCGACTGTCTGCACGGATCCGTCGTCGCACCTGCGGACGATCGCGGCCTCGACGCCCGGCAGCGGCTTGCCCATCGAACCGGGCTTGATGTCCATCGCCGGCGTGTTCGCGATCATGATTCCGCCGGTCTCGGTCTGCCACCAGTTGTCGTGGATCGGCAGGCCCAGCACGTCCTGGCCCCACCACACCGCCTCGGGGTTGAGCGGCTCGCCGACGCTCGCAACGAAGCGCAGCTTCGGAAAGCGGTACGCGCGGGCGAGATCGGCGCCGGCCTTCATTAGCATGCGCACGGCCGTCGGCGCGGTGTACCAGACGGTCACGCCGCGCTCGGCCAGGATCCGGTACCAGCGCTCGGCGTCGAACTCGGCCTCGTCGACGATCATCGTCACGCCGTGCAGCAGCGGCGCGAGGACGCCGTACGACATGCCGGTCACCCAGCCGGGATCGGCCGTGCACCAGAACAGATCGTCGTCGTGCAGGTCGAGCGCGAAGCGCGCCGTGGCCCAGTGCGTGACGACGGCGTCGTGCACGTGCAGCACGCCCTTCGGCTTGCCGGTCGTCCCGCTGGTGAAGTGCAGCAGCGCCGGGTCCTCGGGCCGCGTCGGCACGATGGCGAACTCCGCGGAGGCCTGCGCCATGCGCTCTTCGAGGTTGAGCGTGGCCGGCGGCGCGGCCGCCGCACTGGCGGACGCACCCGTCAGCAGGACGTGCTGCAGCGACGGCACCTTGTCGCGGATTGGCAGCACCTTGCGCTCGTAGAGGGCGCGCGTGGTGACGAGCACCTTGCCACGCCCGATGTTCAGCCGCGTCGCGACGGGCTCCGGACCGAACGCGGAGAACAGCGGCGAAACCACCGCGCCCGCCTTCAGCGCGCCGAGCACGCAGACATGGACGTCCGGGACGCGCGGCAGCAGCAGGAAGACGACGTCGCCGCGCCCCACGCCGAGGGACGCGAGGACATTGGCGAAACGGCTGGAGGCGCGATCGAGGTCGGCGTAGGTCAGGTCGTGCCCGCCGCCGTCCTGGCCGAGCCATGCGATGGCGATGCGGTCGGCGCGGGGTCCGTGCGCATGCCGGCCGACGGCCTCGAACGCGATATTGAGGCCGCCGCCGGGCAACCCCGCCAGTTGACGGCGCGCATCGTCCCAGCGGAAGTCCCGGAACGCCTGCGCCCAATCGGCCAGATGCGGCCTGACCGGGAACAGGGACGGGTCCTTCCTGATGAGACTCGGGCGCATGATGGCCGGCGCCGAAGCGGCGCACAGTGACTTCACGCTAGAAGCCGCGGCACATCTCCCGTTGATGGCGGTCAAGCGCGGCTCCGACAGCCGCCCGCGACAGGTCTGCCCTCCCCGCGAGGCGCGGCGGGTCTGCACCTGTCCACCCTTGTCGGGTCGGGCGCTGTCGCCAACCCTGCGGCCACCTCCCGCCGCGCTGGAGGACAGCAGGGAAAAGCCATGCAAGCGGCCGGGCTAGCGTTCCTTGTGTGCCCGCGCGCCGCGACGCGCTCGGGGGCGGTATCGCACGGACAGGTCCGCCTCCCGCTTCGCGAACGCGCGCTCCTCTTCCAGCACGGCGTCGATGTACGCGAGTGTCGCGGGAGAGCGGGAGCGATGGCGCAGCCAGATGAAGCCGTACGCCGCACGAAACCCGAGGTCCCCCATCGGCACGGCCACGATCGCGCCCGCGCGCAGCTCTGGTTCCACAAGACCGTATCCGGCTATGACCAGGGCGTCGGTGCCCAGGGCGAAGGACGCGATCTGCATCGGTACCTCGAGCTGGATGGCGGGCACGAAATCCCCGGTGGCCTCGTCGATCTTTCCCGCGCGCACGGTGCGATTCCCCAAGAGTGCACCGACCCGTGCCGGCAGCCGCGTCGTCGCCCACGGAAACGCGAGCAGGTCCGGCCAACCGATTTCTCTGCGAGCGAGGATCGGGTGGTCAGGTCGGCAGAAGAACCTGGCGAGGTGTTGCCCGACCAGCTCGGTGGCGAGCGCATCCTTCTCCGACGCCTCGACGAGTTCCGTGAAGCCGAGATCGACCTCCCGGTCGAGCACCGCCCGGACACCGTCGCGGTAGTGGAGCACTCGCAGGTCCACCGACAACCTGGGGTGCGACCGCAGCAATCGCCCGGCCGCGGGGTATCCGGAAATGATGCTCGCGTAGGGCCCCAGCGCGACGCTCACGCTTCCGGTCTCAAGCCCGGCAATCAGTCCCAAGTCGTGAAACAGGTCGTCTTCCGCGGCAATGAGCGCGCGGCCATGCAGGACGACACGCCGGCCGAACTCGGTGAGCGTGATACCCCGCGGCTGGCGGTCGAATAGACGGACGCCCAGCTCCTTCTCGATCGCAGCGACGGCCTTGGACAGCGCCGGCTGCGTGATCTTCAAGGCCGTGGCCGCATGCCGAAAGTTGCCGGCTTGGGCGACGGCCACGAGCTGACGGAACTGGCGGCTGTTCATTGCGATAACCAGTTGGATATCAAAGGAGCTGCAAATGGTAATACGTTGAATATTTTCGCGGACAGGACTACGTTCGCGCCCCCATGACCTCCTGGAACTTCCCATCAGGGAATGCCGCTGGCGGACGCTTCAGGGCTTCACCGGCCACGCCCGCAGGATGCGCAGTTCAATGTCGCTGCTTCAACGCCTTTCGGTCTCCCTCGATGCGGGCCACTTGATGGCGGCCACCGCAATCCCGCCTGCGCGCGCAGCGGCGCCAACGCACGTCCAGTTCAAGCGACAGGAGCCCGCCACGTTCGTACTCGGCACGCGCTCGCCGTCGACCGCAAATGCGCTCAGCCAGCTCGACCGCGCCCTCGATCCAAAGACCGCCTTGAGCGGCTTCCAACAGCGGTCTTCGTCGATTGCTGGAAGCGGGCGCCGTGGCCGATAACAGTAAGGGATTCTTCGTACTTCGGCCGGTTTCCCGCTAAGCTCCGCCGCGACCCGAGAGCCAGGGCACACCACCCGCTTCCTGACGTGGCGGTTGGTCCCGGTCGCACCAGCTGGATGCCTCTACAAGATCAAGCGAATGTCCTGCGCCCGACGTCAACTGAGGATCCAGCCCTGAAAGCATCGCAGCCCTCGCACCGCCTGTTTCCGCGGGACTTCAAACGCACGCCGCCAGTGCGCTGTCCCCGCGCAACGAGCGCCTTCGTGCTGATCGCCCTGCTGCTGGCGCTGCACGGTGCGGTACTGGCGGCCACGGCGGATCTGTCACGCGCCCGCCAGCTGATCGAGCAAGGCCGCTACCAGGACGCCTACGAACTGCTGCAGCCCTTGCAGTTGGAAGCTGGGAACGACGCGGGCTTCAACCTCCTCCTGGGCGAGGCGGCGCTTCGCACCCAACGTGCCGAGCAGGCCAAGACGCTGTTCGAGCGCAGCCTGGCCGCGCAGCCCGATTCGGTAGAAGCGCACCTGGGCCTGGGCCGCGCCTACCTGGCGCTGGGCGACTATGGCCGCGCAAAGATCGAATTCGAGACGGTGCTGCGCTTCGACGACCTGCCGGCCAGTCTGCAGCAGCAGGCGGAGATCTATGGCGAGGCCGCGCTGGCCTACGCCGCGGGCCGGCGTGCGCTGACCGCCGGATATGCCATCGTCGGCTACGGCAACTACCGCACCGGCGCGCGGGGCGGCGGACCCGACAACGACGGTTTCTTTGCCGCGCGTGTCGGCGGCAACGTGAACTACGCGCTGAGCGACAGCTACTCGCTCGACGGCAGCCTGGACTACCGCTTCCGCAACTACGACAACGACGACCGGCGCAACGATTCCGACCTGCGCTGGAACGGCGCGGTCAGCCGCACGGTCGGCGAAGGCAACTGGGTCGCCGGCCTGCGCGGCCGGGTCAGCTACCGCGGCGACAGCAATTACCGCAACGACTTCGGGCTCTACGGCAACTACCGGCTGCGCCTGGACCCGGACAACCAGGTCGCGGCCGGCCTGGAGGTGCGCCAGCGCCGCTATCCGACGGGCCCGCTGCGCGAGCGCACACGCAACATCGTCGAGCTGACCGGGAGCTGGACCCATTCGCTGCTCGACGGCAAGGCGAGCTTCACGTTGGCCGGCCAGGCCGGGCGCGAGTTCAACACCGAGCGTGCCGACGGCGACGCCAATTTCTTCGGGCTGTCGCCGTCGCTCAACTTCACCATCACCGACGAGCTCGGTGGCTTCGTCTTCGGGTGGTGGCAGAACGACCGCTACAACATCGAGCGCCTGGGCGCGGAGGGCGACCGCCTGGTGGGCATCGGCACGCGCAACGACAACCTGTACGAAGTGGGCGGCGGCCTGACCTGGCAGTTTGCGCCGACGTGGTCGTTGAACCCCGAGATCCTCTACATCCGCGACCAGAGCAACATCCTCGCGGCGAACTACAGCTCGACCGAGATCTGGATCACCGTGCGCAAGGACTTCTGAGGAGACAAGATGGCCATCGAACAAAAAATGACGCGGATGGCGCTGACCGCGATGGTGGTCGGCGGCATGGTCGGCGCGGGCATCTTCTCGCTGCCACGCACGTTCGCCAACGCCACCGGCCCGCTGGGCGCGGTGATCGCCTGGATCATCGCGGGCACCGGCATGTACATGCTGGCACGCGTGTTCCAGGCGCTGGCCGAGCGGCGTCCCGACATCGACGCCGGCGTGTACGCGTATGCGCGCGAAGGCTTCGGCGACTACCCGGGCTTCCTGTCGGCGTTCGGCTACTGGATCGGCAGCTGCATCGGCAACGTCTCGTACTGGGTGCTGATCAAGTCGACGCTGGGCGCCTGGTTCCCGGTCTTCGGCGACGGCAACACGGCGGTGGCGATCATCGTCGCGTCGATCGGCATCTGGCTGTTCCACTTCCTGATCCTGCGCGGCGTGCAGCAGGCCGCTGCCATCAACAAGATCGTCACGATCGCCAAGGTCATCCCGATCCTGGTCTTCATCGTGCTTCTGATCTTCGCCTTCAAGATCGATCTGTTCAGCTTCAACCTGTACGGCGGCGACCTCACCAACGGGCTCTTCGAGCAGGTCAAGGCGACCATGCTGGTGACGGTGTTCGTATTCATCGGCATCGAGGGCGCCAGCGTCTATTCGCGCTTCGCCAAGGAGCGCGCGGACGTCGGCAAGGCGACGATCCTGGGCTTCATCATCGTCACCAGCCTGATGGTGCTGGTGACCCTGCTGCCCTACGCGGTGCTGCAGCGCGCCGACATCGCCGGCATGCGCCAGCCGTCGATGGCCGCGGTGCTCGAGTCCGTCGTCGGCCCGTGGGGCGCGGTGTTCGTCAGCGTCGGGCTGCTGGTGTCGGTGCTCGGCGCCTACCTGGCCTGGGCGCTGATCTGCGCCGAGGTGATGTTCGCCGCCGGCAAGTCGAAGGACATGCCCAAGGCCTTCGCCCGGGTCAACAAGAACGACGTGCCTTCGGTGGCCCTGTGGACCACGACCATCATCATCCAGATCATCGTCATCACGACCTACTGGTCGAACGACGCGTTCGCGCTGATGCTGAACCTCACCAGCGCGACCACGCTGATCCCGTACCTGTTCGTCGCCGCCTACGGCCTGATGATCGCCAAGCGCGGCGAGACCTACGAGGTGCGGCCGGAGGAGCGCAAGCGGGACCTGGTCCTGGCCACGCTCGCGGTGGCCTACACGCTGTTCATGATCTACGCCGGCGGACTGAAGTTCATCCTGCTGTCGGCCATCCTCTTCGGCCCGGGCACGATCCTGTACTACATCGCCCGGCGCGAGCAGGGCCTGCCCGTGTTCGCCAAGACCTCCGACTGGGTCACCTTCGGCGTCATCGTTGCCGCCGCCATCTACGGCGTCTACGGCATCGCGACCGGCGCCATTTCCATCTGATCGCCTATCCAACGCACAAGGAGCACTGCATGGCAACCGCGAAAGGCAAGGCCAAGGCCAAAGTGAAGGCAAAGGCCGGCAAGAACGAAGTCCAGTTCGGCGTCCACTCCGAAGTCGGCCAGCTGCGCAAGGTCATGGTGTGCGCGCCGGGCCGCGCGCACGCGCGCCTGACGCCGTCGAACTGCGACGCGTTGCTGTTCGACGACGTGCTGTGGGTCGAGAACGCCAAGCGCGATCACTTCGACTTCATGATGAAGATGCGCGACCGCGGCATCGAAGTGCTGGAGATGCACAACCTGCTCGCCGAGACGGTGGCGGTGCCCGAAGGCAAGAAGTGGATCCTCGACAACCAGGTCGTGCCCAACCAGGTGGGCCTGGGGTTCATCGCCGAACTGCGCAGCTATCTCGAGGGCCTGGGCGATCGCGAACTGGCCGAGACGCTGATCGGCGGCCTGTCGACGCTCGACTTCCCCGAGAAGATCGGCGGAGCCGCGCTGAAGGTCGTCAAGCAGGCCGCGGGCGCGACCGAGTACCTGCTGCCGCCGCTGCCGAACACGCTGTACACGCGCGACACCACCTGCTGGATCTACGGCGGCGTGACACTGAATCCGCTGTACTGGCCGGCGCGGCACGAGGAGACCATCCTCACGACGGCGATCTACAAGTTCCATCCCGACTTCGCCGGCAAGGTCAACGTCTGGTGGGGCGACCCGACCCAGGACCACGGCCTGGCCACGCTCGAAGGCGGCGACGTCATGCCGATCGGCAAGGGCAACGTGCTGATCGGCATGAGCGAGCGCACCTCGCGCCAGGCCATCAGCCAGCTGGCCGCGACGCTCTTTAAAAAGGGCGCGGCCGAGCGCGTGATCGTCGCGGCGATGCCGAAGATCCGCGCGGCGATGCACCTGGACACCGTGTTCACCTTCGCCGACCGCGACTGCGTGCTGCTGGCGCCGGACTTCCTGGCCAAGACCACCACCTTCTCGTACCGGCCGAGCAACCATCCGAGCGGCGTCGAGTTCGTGGCCGAGAAGAAACCGTTCGTCGACGTGGTCGCGCAGGCGCTGGGCTTCAAGAAGCTGCGCGTGGTCGAGGCCGGCGGCAGCGACTACCAGCGCGAGCGCACGCAGTGGGACAGCGGCGCCAACCTCGTGTGCGCGTCGCCGGGCGTGGTCTATGCGTACGACCGCAACACCTACACCAACACGCTGCTGCGCAAGGCCGGCATCGAGGTCATCACCATCGTCGGCGCCGAGCTCGGCCGCGGACGTGGCGGCGGCCACTGCATGACCTGCCCCATCGTGCGCGATGCAGTGGACTTCTGACGGAACTGGAACAGTACGACGGCGATGGCTGCGGCGAGAGCGGCAGCGACTACCAGGACTGATCCGGGACGGCCGCGCCGCCGGCACCGCGGGCGGCAGGCCACGACGAAAGCAAGAGCATGGGCATGAGCGAGAAGCACACCGCCGCTGCAGGGCCGAAGCGGCGCTTCAGCTTCCCCGGTGCGGTGGCCACGCTGGCCATCGTCACCGTGCTGGTGTGGCTGGCCGCGCTGTTCATCCCGCCTGGCGAGTTCCTCACCGACGTCGACGGCTCGCCGATCCCGGGCACCTACACGCGCATCGAATCGCCGCTGACGCCGGCCCAGCGGGTGCAGCAGCTGATCCTGGCGCCGGTCAACGGTGTGTACGGCCTGCGCAGCCCGGTCAGCGAAATCGTCGACACCGAGATCGTCGGGCGCCTGTTCGGCCAGATCGGCATCATCGTGTTCATCATGGCCATCGGCGCCTTCATCTCGGTGAGCTTCGCCACGCACGCGCTCGAGGTGGCGGTGGCTTCGCTGGCGAACCGGCTGCGCGACAAGGGCTGGGCGCTGATCACCGCCGTGATGGTGCTGTTCTCGGCGCTCGGCTCGACGATGGGCTTCTCGGTCGAGACGCTGGGCTTCTACGCGCTGTTCCTGCCGCTGATGAAGGCGCTGGGCTATGACCGCCTGGTCACCGCGTCGATGATCATCCTGGGCGCGCTGATCGGCGTGATGGCGTCGACCGTGAACCCGTTTTCGATCGGCGTCGCGGCCAACGAAGCGGGCGTGTCGATCGGCGACGGCATCGTGCTGCGCGTGCTGCTGTGGGTGGTGCTGACGTCGATGGCGATCGGCTGGGTACTGCGCTACGCCGCGCGGGTGCGCAGCGATCCGAAGGCCTCGCTGGTCGGCTGGGATGACGGCGAGGATGCCGAGAAGGCCGATGATGGCGGCGCGGCTTCGGCCGTGCCGTCGGCGGCCGGCGCGCGCTTGAGCGGCGCGCAGAAATGGGTGCTCGTCATCACCGCCGCGGCCTTCGGCTTGATGATCTTCTCGGTCATCCCGTGGTCGGCCGTGCTCGGCGGGCGCGCAGCACCGGCCGATTACTACGGCAGCCACGAGGTGGCCGGCGTCGAGCCCTTCTGGTTCGAGCTGAACTGGTGGTTCCCGGAGCTGTCGATGCTGTTCATCCTGGGATCGGTGCTGGTGGGCTTCGTCGCCAGGATGGGCGAGAAGGAGACGGTGCGCCTGATCTCCGCCGGCGCCGCCGACATGTTGGGCCCGGCGATGGTGGTGCTGCTGGCCGGCGGCGTGTCGGCGATCATGAACAACACGCAGACCATGGGCACCATCCTGCATTCGATGGAGCAACTGGTCAGCGGCGCGTCGGCCGGCGTATTCACGCTGCTGACGGCGGCGCTGAACGTGCCGCTGGCGATGCTGATCCCGTCCAGCTCCGGCCATGGCGCATTGGCGATGCCGCTGCTGGCGCCGCTGGCCGACTTTGCCGGCGTCAGCCGCGCCAGCACCATTACCGCCTGGATCATGGGCCACGGGCTGGCGCTGATGTTCTCGCCGACCAGCGTCGTGCTCGTCGGCGGGCTGGCCATTGCCAAGGTCGATTACGACAAGTATCTGCGCTTCGCCTGGCCGCTGCTGCTGGCCTTGTTCGTGGTGTCGACAGCGATAATCGGGCTGGCTGCGACGCTTCAATAGTCGGCACCGACGAACCGGCCTGCGGAAACTGCACCTTAAACTGACTGGAAGATCTTCGATGGAGTTGCCCTGTGTCCACTGAATCTCGCGAGCGCCATTGCGGCCCGATTGCCTTGCGCCGTGCAGCGCTGGCACTGTGTGCGTTGACGTTCTTGTCGGCCTGCCAGCGCGCGGCCGAGGCCCCGCCGCCCGAGGTGCGCCCGGTGCGCACGACGACGATCGGCGCGGACGCGAGAGCGGGCGTGGTCGCCATCACAGGCACGGTGCAGCCGCAGAACGAGGTCAACCTGTCGTTCCGCATCGACGGCCGGATGATCGAGCGTACGGTCGACATCGGCGACAACATCAGGCCGGGGCAACTGATCGCGCGCCTCGATCCGCAGAACGAGGAAAGCGGCGTGCAGTCGGTGCGCGCACAGATCGCCGGAGCCAACGCCAGGCTGATCGAGGCGCGCAACAATTTCGATCGCATGCGCGACCTGGTGGTCGACGCCGCGGTCTCGCGCACCCAATACGACCAGGCCGAAGCGATGCTGCGGTCGGCCGAGTCGCAGGTCGAGGCGCTGCAGGCTCAATTGAGCCTGGCGCAGAACCGCCTCGGCTACACGCGCCTCGTGTCCGAGATCACCGGCGTCGTCACGGCGCGCGGCCCGGAGGCCGGCGAGATGGTGTCGCCCGGGCGCATGATCATCCAGGTCGCCCGCGACGGCGGGCGCGACGCGGTGTTCGACGTGCCGGCGCGCATCAAGGACAACGCGCCGAAGAATGCCGACATCACCGTCACGCTGAGCAGCGATCCCAAGGTCACGGCGGCCGGCAAGGTGCGCGAGGTCTCGCCGCGCGCGGACCCGGTCACCGGCACCTTCGCCGTGCGCGTGCGACTCGTCGACCCGCCGCCGGCGATGCGGCTGGGCAGCACCGTCACCGGACGCATGAAGCTCGACGCTACCGCCGGCATCACGATCCCGGCCGCGGCGCTGATGCGTGCCGACGGCAGGACCGCGGTGTGGGTCGTCGACGCCAAGACCGGTACCGTCGCGCTGCGCAACATCGCCGTGGGCTCCTCCGATTCGGCGACGGTGCTGGTGTCCTCGGGCCTGAACCCGGGTGACGTGGTGGTCGTCGCCGGCGTGCAGGCACTGCGCCCGGGCCAGAAGGTGCGCCTGCTGGAGGCGCGCTCGTGATCGGTCCGAACCTGTCGGAATGGGCGCTCAAGAAGCGCTCGCTGGTGGTCTTCCTGATGATCATCAGCGTGGTGGCCGGCGTCATGTCGTTCATGAAGCTGGGCCGCGGCGAGGACCCGGTGACCACCACGCGTACGATGGTCGTCGCGGCCGGCTGGCCCGGTGCGACGGTTGACGAGACGACCAAGCAGGTTACCGAGCGGCTTGAGCGTACCCTGCAGGAGACCGACTACCTCGATCGCCTGCGCAGCTACACCATCGCCGGGCAGACGACGATCTTCGTCGACCTGAAGCAATCGACGCCGCCGCACAAGATTCCCGACATCTGGTACCAGGTGCGCAAGAACGTCGGCGACATGCGCCACACGCTGCCGCAGGGCGTGCTCGGGCCGTTCCTGAACGACAGCTTCGGCGACACCTTCGGCATCATCTACGCGTTCACCGCCGAGGGTTTCAACTTCCGCGAACTGCGCGACTACGTGGAGGCGGCGCGCTCGCGGCTGCTGCAGGTGCCGGATGTCTCGAAGATCGAGGTGCTGGGCGCGCAGGACGAGCAGATCTTCATCGAGTTCTCTCTGGAGCGCCTGGCGGGCCTGCGGCTGAACCTGAACCAGATCGTGGCCACGTTGCAGGCGCAGAACCTGGTGCGCCCGGCCGGCACGATGCAAGGCGAGCAGGAGCGCGTGTTCCTGCGCGTGACCGGCGCCTTCGACTCCGAGGCCGACATCGAGGCGGTCAACTTCGTCTCCGGCGACCGCATCTTCCGGCTCGGCGACATCGCCACCGTGCGCCGCGGCTTCACCGACCCGCCGCAGCCGATGTTCCGCGTCAACGGCAAGCAGGCGATAGGCCTGGCGATCGCGATGCGCGATTCCGGCGACATCCTGGCGCTGGGCGAGAACCTGCGCCGCGAGATGACCGAGATCAAGGTCAACCTGCCGGTCGGCATCGAGACGACGCTGGTGGCCGACCAGGCGGTGTCGGTCGATCTGGCGATCAACGAGTTCATGACCAACTTGTGGCAGGCCATCGTCATCATCCTGGTGTGCAGCTTCGTCAGCCTGGGCGTACGCCCGGGCGCCGTGGTGGCGCTGGCCATCCCGCTGACGATGGCGATCGTGTTCGCGGTCATGGACGTCGCCAACATCGACCTGCACCGCATCTCGCTGGGCGCGCTGATCATCGCGCTCGGAATGCTGGTCGACGACGCGATGACCACGGTCGATGCGATGCTGCGTCGGCTGGGTGCCGGCGACAGCGCGGACCAGGCCGCGACCTTTGCCTACCGCACGCTGGCCGCGCCGATGCTGATCGGCACGCTGGTGACGATCGCTGCCTTCGTGCCGATCGGCTTCGCCCAGAGTTCGGCCGGCGAATACACCTTCGCGATCTTCTCGGTGGTCGCGATCTCGCTGATCATCAGCTGGCTGGTCGCGGTGGTCTTCGGGCCGCTGCTCGGCAAGGCGCTGCTCAAGCCGCCGAAGAAGCAGGAGACCGAACCCAAGCCTGGCAAGCTGGTGCTGCTGTACAGCAGCTTCCTGCAGGGCGCGATCCGCATGAAGTGGTTGACCATCGGCGTGACGATCGCCGCCTTCGTCGCCGCGCTGATTCTGCTGGGCAGCGTGTCGCGGCAGTTCTTCCCGTCCAGCGACCGCCCCGAGCTGACGGTGGACCTGACGCTGCGCCAGAACGCGTCGATCTTTGCGACGGAGCAGGAGGTCAAGCGTCAAGCGGTTTGAAGAGATCCTGAAGACCGACCCCGACGTCGACCACTTCAGCAGCTACGTCGGCCGTGGAGCGATCCGCTTCATCCTGACGCTGAACGTGCAACTGGCGAACCCCTTCTTCGGTCAGTTCGTCGTCGTGGCCAAGGACCTCGAGGCGCGCGAGCGCCTGCACGACAAGCTGGAAAAGGTGCTGGCCGAAGAGTTCCCAGGCGTCGTCTCGCGCGTCGCGCCGCTCGAACTGGGCCCGCCGGTGGGCTGGCCGCTGCAGTACCGCATCTCCGGCCCGGACAAGGACGAGGTGCGGCGCCTGGCGCTCGAGTTCGCGAACGTGGTCGGCACCGATCCGCGCGCGCGGCACGTGCACTTCGACTGGATGGAGCCGGCGCGCCAGCTGCGCATCAAGATCAACCAGGACCAGGCACGCCAGCTCGGCGTCAGCTCGACCAGCATTGCCTCTGTGCTGAACGCCGCCATCTCGGGCACCGTGGTGACGCAGGTCCGCGACGACATCTACCTGGTCAACGCCGTGGTGCGCGCCACAGATGCATTGCCTCCGTGCTGAACGCCGCCATCTCGGGCACCGTGGTGACGCAGGTCCGCGACGACATCTACCTGGTCAACGCCGTGGTGCGCGCCACCGATGGCGAGCGGGCGTCGTTCGAGTCGCTGGCGTCGCTGCAGGTGCCCACGCCGAGCGGCCGCATGGTGCCGCTCAAGCAGTTCGCCACCATCGCCGAGGAGCAGGAGTTCCCGCTGGTCTGGCGCCGCGACCGGGTGCCGACGCTGACGGTACGCGCCGACGTCAACCGCGGCGTGCTGCCCGACATCGTGGTGCAGGCGCTGGCACCGAAGGTCGCCGAGTTCAGCGCCAAGCTGCCCAGCCCCTACAAGCTCGAGACGGGCGGCCTGTTCGAGGAGAGCCAGATCTCGCAGGGGTCGGTGTTCGCGGTGATTCCGCTGATGATCGTGCTGATGCTGCTGGCGATGATGGTGATGCTGGTCAGCTTCCGCCGCATGGTGATGGTGGTCACCATCCTGCCGCTGGGACTGATCGGGGTGGTGATGTCGCTGCTGGCGTTCAACCGTCCGCTGGGTTTCGTCGCGATCCTCGGCATCCTGGCGCTGATCGGCATGATCGCCAAGAACGCGTTGATCCTGATCGTCTCCATCGAAGAGGAACGCGCCAGCGGCCTCGCGGTGCGCGATGCCGTGGTGACCTGCGCCACCAACCGGTTCCGGCCGATGATGCTGGCCGCCATGTCCACCGTGCTGGGCCTGCTGCCGATCGCGCCGACCGTGTTCTGGGGTCCGATGGCGTTTGCCATCATGGGCGGGCTGCTGGTGGCCACGCTGCTGACGCTGGTGTTCCTGCCGACGCTGTACATGGCGGTGCTCGGCAACGAGAAGACGCCGCTGCCCGCCGCGGCGACCCCGACCGCCTGATCCATGGGAGCTCAACCGTCGCCTTCGAACCCGGCCCGCTCCGGCAGCGCACCGCCGGACGGTTCGGGGCTCGACGCTGCTTCGTCTCGAACCGAGTTGCGGCTCTACCTCCGGGAAACGGCGCAGCTCTTCAACTCGATGGACCCGGCCCCCTTCCGCGAGCGCGATCTCGATCCGAACGCCGAGGCCTACATCGTCGACTGGGCGCGCGAGGCGCCCGCGCGTGCGCCGCTTGCGCTGGCGATCGTCCTGGGGCGCCCGTCGGCCGCGTCGGACGACGCCGTGACGCTGGCCGACGCCGTGCACGAGTATTTCCGGCAGCGCGCGGTCGCCACGCGCGCACGGCTGCGGTGGCTGTTTCGCGTTGGCCGCATCAGCCTGCTGATCGGCCTGGCTTTCGTCGGTTTCACGGTGGTGGTCGGGGACTACATCTCGGGCATCGTCGACAAGGCCAGCTACGGGCGGATGATCGTCGACGCGCTGGTCATCGGCGCCTGGGTGGCGCTGTGGCGGCCGCTGGAAATCTTCCTCTACGACTGGTGGCCGATCCGCGCCGAGGCCCGCCTGTACGACCGACTGGGGGAGATGGACGTGCGGCTCGATGCCCCGCGAGACGCCCACTTGCCGGCGGCAACATCATGAGCGTGCACAAGCGCTCCGAAGCGCTCGTCCCGGTGCGCGCAGCACGGAGGGCAGCCCCGTGAGCCGTCCAGGCGTATCGAAGACGCGCGCCGCTGTCGAGCGCGCCGCGATCTACCTCGCGCTGTGGTTCGTGCTGCTGCCCAGCACCAAACCCGGGGACGTGGTGCTGGGCCTCGCCGCCGCCGCGGCGGCCACGTGGATCAGCCTGCGGCTGCTCCCGCCCGAGGGCGGGCGCGTGCGGCTCGGCGCCTTGATGTTGCAAGGCCCGCACTTCCTCTGGGAGTCCGTGCGGGGCGGCATCGACGTCGCGCGGCGCGCGCTCGCGCCTCGGATGACGCTCGAACCCGGCTTCGTGACGAGTCCCACGCGACTTCCGCGCGGCCTGGCGCGCAACACGTTCTCGACCGTGGCCAGCCTGATGCCGGGCACCCTGCCGGCCGGCGAAGACGGCGAGTCGCTGGTCGTGCATGCGCTGGACGTCTCTCAACCTGTAGCCGAGCAGCTCGGCGCCGAAGAGCAACGCTTCGGCCCGGCGCTGTCCGCGAGGACCGACCATGACTGAATTCCTGCTGGCGGCGGCGGCGTTCGTGGTTGCGCTGGTGGCGCTGGGGATGGTGCGGATCCTGCGCGGCCCCGGCAACGTCGACCGCATGATGGCAACACAGCTGCTTGGCTCCGGCGGCACCGCGGCGGTGCTGCTGGCCGGCATTGCCACCGGCGAAGGCGCGGTCACCGACGTGGCGTTGACACTCGCCCTGCTCGCCGCCTTCGCGAGCTTCGCCTTCGTGAAGGCGCAGTCGATGTCGACGCCCCCTGCCGACCAGCCGCAAGCGGATCGCGACGCATGAAGGCGGCCCTCGATCTGTTCACGATCGCAGCCGTCGTCGCGGGCGCGTTCTTCTTCCTCGCCGGCACCGTCGGCCTGCTGCGCTTTCCAGACGCCTACACGCGACTGCACGCGCTCACCAAGGCGGACAACCTGGGGCTGGGCCTGATCGTCGTCGGCCTGTTGCCGCAGGTGGACAGCGTTTCTGGTGCCTTGAAGCTCGTCTGCATTTGGCTCCTGGTGCTGCTGTCCAGCGGGACCGCCTCGCAGCTGGTGGCGCGGGCGCTGCGCCAGCGCCGGGAGGAGCGCCGATGATCGACGTGCTGAACTTGATGCTCGCGGCGCTGATCCTCTTGCTGGCAGCGGAAACCGTGTTCGCGCGCGGAGCGTTCGCGGCCGTCGCCGGCTTCGTCGCCTACGGGCTGCTGCTGACGCTGGTGTGGCTGCGACTGCAGAGCGTCGACGTCGCGCTGACCGAGGCGGCCATCGGCGGCGGCCTGACCGGCGCACTGCTGATCGGCGCGGCGAGACGCCTGCGCGGCACCGAAGCGGCCGCCGTGGCCGAGCGTCCGCGCCTCGGCACGCGGCTGGTCGCCGCGCTCCTGTCGGCGACTGTCGCGCTTGCGCTCGCCGTGTGCGTGCTCGTACTGCCCGTCCCGGTGCACACGCTGGCACCCGACGTCGCCGCAGCCATGGAGGTCACCGGGGTTGGCAATCCGATCACGGCCGTCCTGCTCGCCTTCCGGGCCATCGACACCCTGCTCGAGGCGATCGTGCTGCTGTTCGCCCTGATCGGCGTCTGGTCGCTGGCGCCGGACGATTCGTGGAACGGACGGCCCGGCGTGCGCGAGGCGTCCGATCCGAACGGCATCCTGGCATACGCCGCGCGGGTGCTGGCGCCGCTCGGCATCGTGATCGGCACGTACATCTTCTGGATCGGCGCCGACCATCCCGGCGGCAAGTTCCAGGGCGCCACCATCATGGCGGCCATGTGGCTGCTGGTCATGATGGCGGGGCTCGCCGATGCGCCACCCATCGATCGGCCCTGGCTGCGCGGCCTGCTGGTGGCGGGTCCGCTCGCCTTCATCGCGGTCGGCGTCGTCGGCATGGCGACGGCCGGCGCGTTCCTCGCCTACCCGCCCGGCGTCGCCAAGCCACTGATCCTGGTCGTCGAGTTCGCGCTGATGCCGACGCTGACCTTGATCCTCGGCCTGATGTTGCTGGGAGCCCCACAGCGCGGAGCGGCTCCATGAGCGACGCGACCACGTTCGGCCTGTGCGCGAGCGCGCTGATCGGGCTCGGCCTGTACGGGCTGATCGTGAATCCTCAGCCGCTGCGCAAGATCCTCGCCTTCAACGTCATCGGCAGCGGCGTGTTCATGCTGTTCGGCGCGATCGCACGCCGCGGAGCCGCCGCCGGCATGGGCGGCGACCCGGTGCCCCAGGCCTTGCTGATAACCGGCATCGTGGTGGCATTTTCCGCGACCGCACTCGCCGTGGCGCTGCTGCTGCGACTTCACGCGGCGACCGGCACCGCGACGCTGGCGACCGACCCGCCACCACCGGCGCCGGCCCCTGACCGTGACGCCTGAGTTCGCAGACCGCAGATGAACACCACTCCCGGCGGCTGGCTGCTGATCCTCGCGGTGCTCTTGCCCTTCCTCGGCGTGATGCTCGGCCTCGTGCTCGGAGGACGCCGCGCGCAGCACGTGGCGGCGCTCATCCTTCCGCTCGGGCTGGCGATCGCGGTGGGCATCGCCGCGACCTGGCTGCAGACCGACGGCGCCCTCGTGTACGTGCTTGGCGGATGGACACCGCCGCTCGGCATCGCGCTGCGCGCCGATGGCCCGGCGGTCGTGATGATCGGTGCAATCGCGTTGGTCGTCTGCGCGATCGGCGTCTACGCGCGGGCCGACTTCGGGCTCGCCGTCGGCGCGCCAGAAGCCCGCGCTCCCCTCGTCTACTGGCTGCTGTTGATGGCCGTGTGGGGATCGCTGAACCTGGTGTTCGTCAGCGGCGACCTGTTCACGCTGTACGTCGCGCTCGAACTGCTGACGTTCTCCGGCGTTCCGCTGGTCTGCCTCGACGGCCGCGGCGAGACGTTGCGGTCCGCGTTGCGCTACCTGCTGTTCGCGCTTGCTGGCTCGATCCTGTATCTGCTCGGCGCGGTGCTGCTGTACGGCGGCTACGGCACGCTCGACATCGCCCTGCTGGCCGACTCGGTGGCACCCGAGCCCATCGCCTGGGCCGCCGCGGCGCTGATGACGGTCGGCCTCCTCGCCAAGACCGCCCTCTTCCCGCTGCACATCTGGCTGCCGCCGGCCCACGCGGGCGCGCCGGCCGCGGCCAGCGCGGTGCTGTCGGCACTGGTAATCAAGGGCTCGTGGTTCCTCGTCGTGAGGCTCTGGTTCGACGTCATGCCCAACGTGGTGACCCTACCGTCCGCGCAGCTGCTGGCGGCGATGGGGGCCATGGCGATCGTCGTCGGCAGCGTCGTCGCGCTGAGGCAGGAGCGCCTGAAGCTGCTGGTCGCCTACTCGACGGTGGCGCAGATCGGCTACCTGTTCCTGATGTTCCCGCTCGCGTTCGACGCC
>Ga0209820_1000029_pt1 | contig 37310 bp, 34 predicted proteins | sample PPLLak21cMay2015_FD_187254 | JGI IMG/M metagenome (GOLD analysis project Ga0209820, IMG submission 187254) | Freshwater sediment microbial communities from Prairie Pothole Lake near Jamestown, North Dakota, USA - PPLs Lake P7 Core (1) Depth... | ecosystem: Environmental > Aquatic > Freshwater >...
CGGCGGCCGCGCCCCGCTGGCCGCCGCACTACTGCATGCCCGTGATGGTTTTCCCCTCACCGCTTGGCGGGGAGGGGCTGGGGTGGGGTGCCAATCTCCTCCCGCCCGGCGGGAGGCCGGGTGGGTGCCGTCGCTTTTGTAGATGGGTCGGGCGCCCGGCCGCCCGAAGCCCGGCCCACTAACTAGTCCGAGCGAGTGCACGTGCGACCGGCGAAGCCGGTCGCGTACACGAGCGAGGCTCGAAAAAAAGCGGGCACCCGAAGGTGCCCGTAGAAAGTTCGCCTCTGTGGACCGATGAGTCCGGCGAGCTAGGGAGACACAACCGAAAGCAGGGGCCCGGCGGCCGCCGGGCCGAAGCTCACATCTTGTAGGCCGACTCGCCGTGGTACGTCGTGTCGAGGCCTTCGCGTTCCTCTTCCTCCGTCACACGCACGCCGGTGATTGCCTTGACGATCAGCAGCGCGACATAGGAAACGATCGCGGACAGGACGATGGCCGTCAGCACGCCCTGGAACTGGATCCACACCTGCGTGCCGATCCCCGGGAAGTCCGCTGCGTCGCCGCACTTGTTGGTGATGTAGTTGCAGATGCCGAGGCCGCCGAGCGAGGGCGAGGCGAAGACGCCGGTGAGCAGCGCACCCACGATGCCGCCGACGCCGTGCACGCCGAAGACGTCGAGCGCGTCGTCCGCGCCCAGCATCTTCTTCAGCCCCGTCACGCCCCAGAAGCACACGGCACCGGAGACCAGGCCGATCGCGAGCGCGCCCATCACGCCGACGAAGCCGCAGGCCGGGGTGATTGCGACCAGGCCCGCGACGGCGCCCGACGCGGCGCCCAGCATCGAGGGCTTGCCCTTGATCATCCACTCGACGAACACCCACGAGAGGACCGCGGCGGCCGTGGCGAGCGTCGTGTTGACGAACGCCAGGGCAGCGACGCCGTTGGCTTCCAGGTTGGAGCCGGCGTTGAAGCCGAACCAGCCCACCCACAGCAGCGCGGCACCGACCATCGTCAGCGTCAGGTTGTGCGGCGCCATCGACTCACGACCGTAGCCGATCCGCTTGCCGACGAAGTAGGCCGCGACGAGACCGGCGATGCCTGCGTTGATGTGGACCACCGTGCCGCCGGCGAAGTCGAGCGCGCCCTTCGCCCACAGCCACCCGGCAGCTGCGCCTACTGCGGCCAGCGTGGCGTCGTCCTTGATCGCGTCCGGGCCGTCCCAGTACCACACCATGTGCGCCATCGGCAGGTAGCTGAACGTGAACCAGATGACCATGAACAGCAGCACCGCGGAGAACTTCATCCGTTCCGCGTAGGCGCCGACGATCAGCGCGCAGGTGATGGCCGCGAATGTGCCCTGGAAGGCGACGAACGACAGCTCGGGGATGTACGTTTCCTTGCTGAAGGTCGCCGCCGCAGACTCCGGAGTGACGCCCGACAGGAACATCTTCGACAGGCCGCCGAAGAAGGGCGAGCCACCCGTGAACGCCACCGAGTAGCCGTAGATCACCCAGAGCACGCTGATCAGCGCGAAGACCACGAACACCTGCATCAGCACCGACAGCATGTTCTTCGAGCGGACCAGGCCGCCGTAGAACAGCGCGAGGCCGGGGATGGTCATCAGGATGACCATGATGGTCGCGACGTACATGAACGCCGTGTCGCCCTTGTTGATGCTGGGCGGCGCCGGCGCGGCGGCCGCGGCAGCCGCCGCCGGTGCGGCGTCGGCCTTGGCCTCCGTTGCAGCCACCGCGGGCTCGGCCGCCGGGGCGGCCGCCGGAGCGGCGGTGTCGACCTTCGGCGCTTCCGCCTTGGCCGGTTCCATCTTCATGCCGTCGCCGTGCGAGGCGCCGCCACCCTGCGCGAAGGCGGTGGGGCTCAGTGCGCCGAACGCGAGCGCCCCCGCGGCGAGGAGAGTCAATAGACGTTTCTTCATCTTCATCCTCATCGTGTTTAGAGCGCGTCCTTGCCGGTCTCGCCGGTGCGGATGCGGACGACCTGCTCGAGGTCATAGACGAAGATCTTGCCGTCGCCGATCTTTCCGGTGCGCGCCGAGCCTTCGATGGCCTCGATCGCGCGCTCGGCCATGTCGTCGGCGATCGCAGCCTCGATCTTCACCTTGGGGAGGAAATCGACCACGTACTCCGCGCCGCGATACAGCTCGGTGTGGCCCTTCTGCCGGCCGAAGCCCTTGACCTCGGTGACCGTGATGCCCTGCACGCCGACGGCGGACAGCGCTTCACGCACCTCGTCAAGCTTGAACGGCTTGATGATGGCGGTTATGAGTTTCATGAGTGAGTTCCCGAAGATGCGATCAGAACGTTTTCGTGACGGAGACGACGACGCGGGTCTCGCCGGCGCCGCCGCTCAGGTCGGACTCGAGGAAGAGCTTTGACTCGGACGTGCCGATCACGGCCAGGCCGCCGATCCAGCCGGAGCCCGCGATGTCGTACGTGACGCCGAGTTTGTAGTCGAGGACGGAGTCGTCGATCAGCCCGATGTCGCGGCCGCGCTTGATCTTCTGCCAGCCGACGTGGCCGACCACGCCCCAGCCGCTGCCGAGGTCGAAGGTACCGGTCAGGTCGAGGTACTGCGAACCCTTGGTGTCGATGTCGCCGGGCAGGCCCAGCGCCTGGCTGTTCAGGCCGAAGAAATCGGTGAAAGAGTAGTAGTACTTCGCCGACAGGGGGCCCCACGACCCGCCGATGTACACCTCCCAGTTATCGGCTTCGAACGGACCGTTCGCTCCGGTGCCGGGGTAGTAGTAGTAGATGGTCCCGATGTCGAGGCCGAATTCGCCGAAGGTCGCCTTGTAGCCGCCGTAGAAGTCCATCTCGAGGCTGGCGCCGTTGTACAGCGTCGAGTTGACGTTCGAGTTCCAGTTGCCGAGGTAGAAGCCGCTCTTGTGCGCGAAGTCGATGCCGCCCTGCAAGGCCGGGTTGTAGTCGGTCTGCGAGTAGCCGCGGAACCGGTAGTCGCTGAACAGGCCGGCGTTGCCGGCGATCGTGAACTCGGGCTCGGCCTTGGCCGGCGCGGCCTGGGCCAGCACGGCGAACGGAGTCGAGCAGGCCGCAGCGACCGCGGCGGAGATCAGGACTTTCTTCATGGTTTCCTTCCCCTGGGATTGTTGGTTGGGAGCACTGGCTCGGGCTCCTTCAACGCAACATGCGTGCCAATTGCTGCAACGCCAAAACCGCCTCGAATCGGTGCGTGCGGCAGGCAAGGCGTTCAGGCGACGCACCGTCGCGGTGCGTCGCCGCACGGCGGCGGAGCGGCGGGCCGGATCGCGCTGCTAGACTGCCTTTCGCAGCCGAAAGCGGTCTCCAGCGATCTTTCTCACGCACTCATGGACAAGGCTCCGTTCCTCGACGACCTGCAGCAGCGCCTCTCCGCCCTGGTGGAGGCGACGCCGGCCGCGGACCTACAGAAGAACCTCAAGGCGCTGCTGACGCAGCAGTTCGCGCGACTCGAACTCGTCACGCGCGAGGAGTTCGACACGCAGGCCAAGGTGCTCGCGCGGGCGCGCGCCAAGCTCGATGACCTCGAGGCGCGACTCGCCGCGCTCGAGGGCCGGCGCTAGGGCGGCTTCTCGCTGGTCAGGCCGCGCGGCCGGTTGAAAGGCCCGCATCCACCCTCACCTCCGAAGCCATAAGCTGTACATCCGCGGCATCGAGGGAGGCCGCCCATGAGTCCGACATCCGCAGTGACGCGACCCGCCGCGGTCGCGGGCATGTTCTACCCCGCTTCGCCCGAGGCGCTCCGCGCGAGCGTGCGCGCGTTCCTCGACGAGGCCGGCGCCGATGACGCGCCCGCGCCGAAGGTGCTGGTCGTTCCGCACGCCGGGTACGTCTACTCGGGATCCACCGCCGCGCGCGGCTACGCGACGCTGCGCCCGGTCGCCGGGCAGGTGCGTCGGGTCGTCCTGATCGGGCCCGCGCATCGCGTGGCGCTGCGCGGCGTCGCCATTCCTGCGGTCGACCGCTTCGAGACGCCACTGGGAACGGTCGAACTCGATCGTGCGGCGCTCGACGCGCTCGCCACGGCGCCCAACGTGGTCCGAAGCGACCGCGCGCATGCCGCCGAGCACGCCCTCGAGGTCCAGCTCCCGTTCCTGCAGGAAGTGCTCGAGGACTTCACGCTGGTGCCGCTCGTCGTCGGCGACGCCACGCCGGGCGAGGTCGCCGACGTGCTCGAGCGTGCGTGGGGCGGCCCCGAGACGCTGATCGTCGTGAGCTCCGATCTCTCCCACTACCTCCCGTATGACACCGCGCGCGAGTTCGACGCGATGACGCTCGCGCAGCTGCTCGAACTCGGGCCCGAGCTGGACCACGAGCAGGCCTGCGGAGCGACGCCGATCAATGCGCTGATGCACCTGGCGCGCCGTCGTCGCCTGCGGCCGCGGCTGCTTGCCGCATGCAGTTCAGGCGACACGGCGGGAGATCGCGACCGCGTCGTTGGCTACGCCTCCCTCGCCTTCACCGACGAGGACCAAGGCCCGGCCGCCAGGGCGGACGAAGAGGGCCGGCCAGAGTCGAGCGAACGGCCCGCCGACCGCGGCCAGGTGCTTCTGGCACACGCGCGTCACGCGATCGAGTCGCTGTTCCGTGCGCCGGGCGCGGCGCTGCCCGACGCGCCGTTCCTCGACGAACCCGGCGCCACGTTCGTGACGCTGCGGCTCGACGGCGCACTGCGGGGCTGCATCGGCACGCTGGCGGCCGAACACCCTCTGCGTCACGACGTCGTGCGCAACGCGCGCAATGCGGCCCTGCGCGATCCGCGGTTCGAGCCGCTGAGCGAGGAGGAACTGACCGGGCTCTCGATCGAAGTGTCGCTGCTGTCGACCCCGGAGCCGCTGTCGTTCACCGACGAAGAGGACCTCACGCGGCAAGTCGAGGCGAGCCGCCACGGCCTCGTGCTCGAGTACGGCCGCCATCGGTCGACCTTCCTGCCGCAGGTGTGGGAGCAACTGCCCGACGCGCGGGATTTCCTGCGTCACCTCAAGGCGAAGGCGGGCCTGTCGCCTGACTTCTGGTCGCCCGACCTGCGCGTGTCGCGATACGCGGTCGAGAAGTGGAGCGAACGATGACGGCGATCGAGACCTCGCATCCCGCGCAGTGGTGGCACGCGCTGCCGGACGGTCGCGTGCAATGCGACCTCTGCCCGCGGGACTGCAAGCTGCACGACGGCCAGCGCGGCCAGTGCTTCGTGCGCCAGCGCAGCGGCGATGCGATGGTGCTGACGACGTACGGGCGTTCGTCCGGCTTCTGCGTCGACCCGATCGAGAAGAAGCCGCTGAACCACTTCCTTCCGGGCTCCTCGGTACTGTCGTTCGGCACGGCGGGCTGCAACCTGGCGTGCAAGTTCTGCCAGAACTGGGACATCTCGAAGAGCCGCGACATGGACCGGCTGATGGACCGGGCGTCGCCCGAAGCGATCGCCGAGGCCGCGGCCGCCACCGGCTGCCGCAGCGTCGCGTTCACCTACAACGACCCGGTCATCTTCGCCGAGTACGCGATCGACACCGCGCGGGCCTGCCACGCCGCGGGCATCAGGACGGTGGCCGTGACCGCCGGCTACATCCACGCCGAGCCGCGCCGCGCGTTCTTCGAGGTGATGGATGCCGCCAACGTCGACCTGAAGGCGTTCACCGACGACTTCTACTTCAAGCTCACCGGCGCGCACCTGCAGCCCGTGCTCGACACGCTCAGGTACCTGGTGCGCGAGACCGCCTGCTGGACCGAGATCACGACGCTGCTGATTCCGGGGAAGAACGACTCGGACGACGAACTGCGCCGCATGAGCGCGTGGATCGCTTCCGAACTCGGCCCGCAGGTTCCTCTGCACTTCACCGCGTTCCATCCGGACTACAAGCTCGACGACGTGCCGGCGACACCGGGCACAACGCTGATGCGCGCGCGGCGGATCGCGCAGGAGGAAGGGCTGAAGCACGTCTACACCGGCAACGTGCACGACACGGAAGGCGGGACCACCTTCTGCGCGGAGTGCCACGCCGCGCTGATCGTGCGCGACTGGCACCGCATCCTGCGCTACGACGTCACCGAAGAGGGGCGCTGCCCGCACTGCACGAGCCTGCTCGCCGGGCGGTTCGAACGCTTCGAGGGGAGTTTCGGGTCGCGCCGGATTCCAGTCCGGCTCGCCCCGCGCGCCTGACGGGCGCCGCTCAGGCCGCGGCGGGCACGGCTTCGGCGGCGCGCTTGCGCGCCATGCCGATGATCTTCGCGGCGACCGGCAGTTCGAGGGCCAGGAACTCGGCCTCCATCGTCGAGCGATCGATCAGCCGCACGTGCTTCTTGCGCGCGATGGCCTTCGCGCCACGCTCGTAGCCTGCCTCGGCGACGATCGCCACGCGCAGCATCCCGATCTCGCGCGCCTGTTCGATCAGCGCCGTGATGCGGTCCACCGACACGCAGTCGTGCTGCACCACGAAGGCGTAGGCGCGGGCGGCGTCGTCGCGATGCCGCAGGACGAGTTCGATGGGCCAGATGGCCGGCGATGCCGGCGATCCGCGGTAACCGCGCGACTCGTACCAGGCGATCACCAGTTCGCGCAGCGGCACGCCGGCGGCGATCGAGTCCGCTTCGGACGGGTACCGCACCGACAAGGGCACCGCCCACCGGCGCAGGCGTTGCCGCACCGGCGCGGCAGCCGGCTGCTTCGACTGCGCCGGATCCACGACGATGTGCGAAATGAGTTCCTCGATCGGGTCCATGCCGGCGGCCGCGAGTTCCGGCGCGCTTGCCACGGCGCCGGCATGCACGACCGGCGAAACGTCCTTCCGCTCGGCGCTCGCCGCGAAGGCAGGCGCCGAAGCCTGGCCCGCGGCGGCTGGAACCGGATCGGCGGCCGCGGCGGCGCCCGCTGTCAGCAGCAGCTCCAGCGCTCGCTGCTCGCGTCCGTTCGACTCGGCGCGCAGGAACTCGGCGCGTCGTCGCACCCAGTGCAGCAGGGCGAACAAGGTCACGATGGCGCCGGCGAGGTAGAGGAGTGAGGGCACGCGCGAGCTGCTGGTCCGGTTCGGGCCGGGGCCGCCGCGACGGCGGGACCCTGGCTAGCTCTTATCGTGCCACGCAGGGCGGCAGGATCGCGCGGGAATTGGCGCACTAATGGCCCGCAAATTCGCCCGCAGATTCGGCCCGCAAAGCCGCCCGCAAGTTCGAGGCCCCCTGCTTCTTCCCGACGCCGCGCCCCGGCTTCCGACGTCGACCGCTTCGTAGAATCTGATGCGCTTCGCACGGATCGGATCGGGCCATGACACTGGCAGTCGTTCGCAGCCGCGGGTTGAACGGCATGGCCGCTCCCGAGGTGACCGTCGAGGTCCACCTGGCGAACGGGCTGCCGTCCTTCACGCTGGTCGGCCTGCCGGACACCGAGGTGCGCGAAGCCCGGGAGCGCGTCAGGGCCGCGCTGCAGAACAGCCGTTTCGACTTCCCGACCCGCCGCATCACCGTCAACCTCGGCCCGGCCGACCTGCCCAAGGAGTCCGGGCGCTTCGACCTTCCGATCGCGCTCGGGATCCTCGCCGCGAGCGACCAGTTGCCGAGCCGTTCGCTGGATGCGTTCGAGTTCGCGGGGGAGCTCTCACTCTCCGGTGAACTGCGCCCCGTGCGCGGCGCGCTCGCGATGGCCTTTGCGGTGACGCGCTCCACCGTCAAGCGCGCCGCGCGCGGCTTCGTCGTGCCGCGGGAGAGCGCCGACGAAGCGGCGCTGGTCGGCGAACTGCCGATCTACCCGGCGAGGACGCTGATCGAGGTCGTGCAGCATCTGCGCGCGGCGGCCGGCGACGACACCGGCGGCGCGATCCCGGTCCACGAGGCGGTGGTGCGGCTCACTCCACCCAACTACCCTGACCTGTCCGACGTCAGGGGCCAGGCAGCCGCCCGGCGCGCGCTCGAGATCGCCGCCGCGGGAGGCCACAGCGCGCTGCTGGTCGGCCCGCCCGGCACCGGCAAGTCGATGCTGGCGCAGCGCTTCGCCGGCATCCTTCCGCCGATGACCACCGACGAAGCGCTGGAGTCCGCCGCGGTGCTGAGCCTGGCCGGGCAGTTCGCGCCGCAGCGCTGGGCGACCCGCACGTGTCGCGCCCCGCATCACACCGCGAGCGCCGTCGCGCTCGTGGGCGGCGGCAGTCCTCCGATGCCCGGCGAAATCTCCCTGGCGCACCATGGCGTCCTCTTTCTCGACGAGCTGCCGGAATTCGAGCGGCGCGTGCTCGAAGTGCTGCGGCAGCCGCTCGAGGCGGGCACAGTGACGATCTCGCGCGCCGCGCGCCAGGTCGACTTCCCGGCGCGCTTCCAGCTGATTGCGGCGATGAATCCCTGTCCCTGCGGCTACGGCGGGCACAAGACGATCGCGTGCCGCTGCACGCCCGACCAGGTCGTGCGCTACCAGGACCGCATTTCGGGGCCGCTGCTCGACCGCATCGACATGCGCGTCGAGATGTCGTCGCTCACCCAGCAGGAGCTCGGCCAGCTGCCCGACGGCGAGCCGACCCGCTCGGTCGCGGCGCGCGTCCGCCAGGCCTACGACCGCGCGCTCGACCGACAGGGCAAGCCGAACGACCGGCTGGGCAGCCGCGAACTGCAGGCCTCCTGCCCCGTCGAGGGGGCGGTCAAGTCGCTGCTCCACTCCGCGACGATCCGGCTCGGATGGTCCATGCGCGCGTACCACCGGGTGCTCCGGGTATCCCGCACCATCGCCGATCTCGCCGGAGCCGCGGACATCGCGACATCGCATGTGGCTGAGGCAATCCAGTACCGGCGTGCGCTGCGCGAACGGTGAATCTGTCGTGTTTACGACAAACGCTCGACGAACGACGCCGAAAAGGACGACAATTCGCATCTTCCGGGAAAACCGGCGCCGGACGGCGCGCAGCACGATGGACAGTACCGTTTCCCCCTGCGGCAACGATTTCGACGCCGCCTTCGACCGCAACTTCGCACTGGCCGGTTTCATCCTGAACCGCTTCCTGGTGCATCACCTGCTCAGGATGGCCCGCCAGACCGACGGCGACTTCGAGAGCCTCGTGATCTGGAGCGCGCTGGCACTGCAGAACACGGCAGGCCTGCTCGGCCCCGGCGCGAAGCCGCTGACGCCGCTTCAGCCCGACGGCACGTTCCCCGACGCGCTCCTGCGCGCGAACGGGCTGCGTTCGAGCGACCTGGCCCAGATCACCGGCATCCCGCGCGAGACGGTGCGTCGCAAGCTCGAACGGCTGGCGACCCGCGGCCGCGTGAAGCGGCACGAGAACGGCCGCTGGCACGTCGTCTCGGCCTCAATGAGCCTCGAGATGCGCGATTTCATGCGCGAAACCGCCCGCAACTTCTGCGAAACCGCCCAGTTGCTCCAGGGCGCGATGCGCAACGGCGGCTAGGGCCTCGGGTCCTAGGGCCGGCCGAGGTACAGGTACACGGCGGAGTGGTCTCGGCTCGAGTAGCCAACGCCGAGATACAGCGGTCCCAGCGGCGAGTCGATACCGACGTAGAGGGCTCCTGCCGGAATCGTGATCCTGCCGTCGACGAACTCGCCCCTCCAGACGGGAATGAACGGCCGCGCGCGGGCCGCCTCCAGCGACGCGCCGAAGTACATGCCCTCGAACAGCGGGATGTCCGCGAGCTTGGTGCGATATCCGAGGCGCACGAATTGGAAGTCCTGCGTCCGCAGTTGCCCCTGTGCCAGCCCCGACAGCCGCAGGAATCCGCCGAGTTCGAACTGGTCGTAGAGCGGGATCGGATCCGACCCCAGCTTGCCGCCCGCCGACACGCTGAGTTCGAAGGTGTGGCGCCCGGCCGACGCGGCAGCCCCCGCCCCCGCCCGCCATCGGTTGTACGGGTTGTCGCCGCCGAGCGCGTCGAGCTGCGAGTACAGGTTTGCCGCCGCACCCCAGCCCCCGGTGGGGAAGTTCACGCCCGTGAACTGATCCAGCTTCAGGTCGAACACCGCGGCACGGATGTTCGTCGTTCCGCTGGACGGCAGCGCGACCGAGCCGCTCTGCTGGGTGAACCTGCGCTCGCCGATCGCGATGCCAAGGCGGGCCTGGCCGTACTGCAGGAAGTTCGCCCCGACGTCGAACTGCGCGACCCCCGACTGATCCTGGTACTCGGCGCTCAGCAGGTCGTCGACGTACAGGTCCAGCGGCTTGTTCGAGTACCGCAGCTGAGGCGCAACGAAGAAGTACTGCCGTTCCGACAGCGGCTGGTAGAACTCGGTGCCGAGCAGCACGTTGCGGCCGAGGACGACGTCGTTCCGCCACTCCGCGCCGAAGCTGTTGAGCGCCTTTGCCCGATGCGATGCGAAGAGGTTGAAGTACGAGCGCTGCCCCAGGTCCGCCGCGAGCTCGAGGCCGAAGCGCACGTAGTGCGTCTCCGGTTTCTCCTTCACCTTCACGGTCAGGACACCCTTGCCGTCGATTTCCTCGATGGTGTAGGCGACGTTCTCGAAGTCGCCGCGGCCGTAGATGCGACGCAGGTCGAGGTCGAGCGTTTCGCGGTCGATCGGCTTGCCGGCCTCGGTCTGCATCGACTGCAGCACGACCTGCGGATTGATGCGCTGCGTGCCCTCGACCCGGATCTCGTCGGCCACGGTGATCATCGCGGCGGTGCTCGCCGGCCCCTGGCGCGCGCGCAGCGCGGCGTACTGCTCGGGCGGCAGCGACAGCGCGCGCAGGCGCTCGGCGACCTTGCGCGCGCCCGCCTCGCCGATCGGCACCGTCTTGGTCAGGTTGTCGAAGTCGCCCGCGGAGAAATCGCCGAGCGCAGGCTCGATGAGGATGTCCTGCGGCGTCAGTTCCGCCAGCGAGCGCCGGACGTTCTGCTCGGTCAGGATGTTGATCATCTGTCCCGTCACGCTCAGCACCGAGGTGATCTCCTCGGGCTTCATCAGCGGCGTGCCCAGGTTCACGGCGATGACGACATCGGCACCCATCGAGCGCGCGACGTCGACCGGCAGGTTGCGCACCAGGCCGCCGTCGACGAGCTGGCGGTTGCCGACAGCGACCGGCGCCATCCCGCCCGGCACCGACATCGATGCCCGCATCGCCGTGATCAGGCTGCCGTCCTTCAGCACGACCATTTCGCCGGTGCCGAGGTCGGTGGCGATCGCGCGGAACGGAATCGACAACTGGTCGAAGCTGCGCACAGTCGTGAACTTCACCAGCTTGCGCAGCTGGGCCTCGACCGACACGCCGGTGATGATGCCCTTCGGCAGGACGATGCCGTCTGCCGTGAGGCCGAGCTCGGGAATGATGTAGGGCTGCTCGTCATCGGCCTTGCGCCGCATCGGCAGGTCGGCCCGGGGCGGGCGATCGGTGAACAGGTTCGCGGTGGTGATCGTCGCGATGTCCCGCTCCATTTCGGCGACGGAAGTGCCCGACGCGTAGGACGCGCCGACGATCGAACCCATGCTGGTGCCGACGATCACGTCCACCGGAACGCGCAGTTCCTCCAGCACCTTCAGCACGCCGACGTGCGCGGCGCCGCGCGCGCCGCCGCCGGACAGCACGAGGCCGATCTTCGGCCGCGCGGACGGTTGCGCGGCCGGGGCGACCTGCGATGGCGTGGATGGGGTCTGCGCAGTCGCCGACAGCGACGCAGCGAGGAGCAGGCAGGCAGACAAGTGCGCGGCGCGCGCCGAGACGGAAGGCAGCAGCATTCTGGCGTCCTGAAAGGCCGGGTCTCAGTGCCCGGCTCGGACGCCAGTTTAAGAGCTGGCTTCTGTTTCGGAAGTAATCCTTTGGTTTACTTGTTCACCGGCATCGTGAACTCGGGGCCCTTGCTCGACGCCGCGTCCGGCCAGCGCTGCATCACCGACTTGTAGCGCGTGTAGAAGCGGACCGCCTCCTCGCCGTAGGCGTGGTGGTCGCCGAACAGCGAGCGCTTCCAGCCGCCGAACGAGTGGAAGGCCATCGGCACCGGGATCGGCACGTTGATGCCGACCATGCCGACCTTCACGCGGCGCGCGAACTCGCGCGCGGTGCCGCCATCGGTCGTGTAGCAGGCGACGCCGTTGCCGAACTCGTGGCCGTTGACCAGGTCTAGCGCGGCGGCGAAGTCGGGGACGCGCACGACCGTCAGCACCGGGCCGAAGATCTCCTCGCGGTAGATCGACATGTCCGGCTGCGCGTGATCGAACAGCGTCGCGCCGAGGTAGAAGCCCTTGTCGCGGCCTGGAACGCTGTGGCGACGGCCGTCGCACACCAGGGTGGCCCCGCTCGCGATGCCCTGCTCGACGTAGCCGAGGATCTTCTGGCGATGCGCCTCGGTCACGACCGGGCCCATGTCGGCGTCCGGCTCCATGCCGTCCTTGATGCGCAGCTTCTTCACGCGCTCAGCGATCTTCGCCACCAGCTCGTCGCCGACGTGGCCGACCGCGACGGCGACGGAGATCGCCATGCAGCGCTCGCCGGCCGAGCCGTAGCCCGCGCCCACCAGGGCGTCGGCCGCCTGGTCGAGGTCGGCGTCGGGCATGACCACCATGTGGTTCTTCGCGCCGCCGAGCGCCTGCACGCGCTTGCCGCGCCGCGTGCCCTCGTTGTGGATGTACTCGGCGATCGGCGTCGATCCGACGAAGCTGACCGCCGCGATGTCCGGGTGCTGCAGGATCGCGTCGACCGCGGCCTTGTCGCCCTGCACGACGTTGAACGCGCCGTCCGGCAGGCCGGCCTGCTTCAACAGTTCGGCGATCAGCAGGCTGGCGGACGGGTCGCGCTCGGACGGTTTCAGCACGAACGTGTTGCCGCAGACGAGTGCCAGCGGGAACATCCACATCGGGACCATCACCGGGAAGTTGAACGGCGTGATGCCGGCGACGACGCCGAGCGGCTGGCGCAGCGAGAAGTTGTCGATGCCGCCGCCGATGTTGTCCGAGAACTGGCTCTTCAGCAGCTGCGGCGCGCCACAGGCGAACTCGACGACCTCCAGCCCGCGCTGCACCTCGCCCCGGGCGTCGGTGAACACCTTGCCGTGCTCGCGCGTGATGATCCGCGCGAGGTCGTCGTGATGACGGTCCAGCAGTTCCTTGAAGCGGAACATCACGCGCGCACGGTTCAGCGCCGACGTTTCGCTCCATGCCGGGAAGGCCGCGACGGCCGCGCGCACCGCGGCGTCGACCACCGGCGCGCCGCCGAGCTGCACCAGGCCGCTGACTTCGCCCGTGGCCGGGTTGAACACTTCGCCCGTGCGGTCCGCCGCGCCGGCATGGCGGGCGCCTCCGATCCAGTGGCCGATCTGCGCAATCCCCGTTTCCTGCTTGCCCATGCTGTCTCCTGCTTCCGGTTGCTTCCCTGCCGACGGCCCTATTCGACCGTGCCCAGCGCGTCGCGCAGCATCGACACCAGCTGGTCGATGTGCGACTTCTCGATGATCAGCGGCGGGCTCAGCGCGAAGATGTCGCCGGTGGTGCGCACCAGCACGCCCATCTCGAAGCACTTCACGAACGCCTCGTAGGCGCGCTTGCCGGGCGCCCCGGCGCGCGGCGCGAGCTCGATGCCGGCCACCAGCCCGAGGTTGCGCACGTCGATCACGTGGCGCGCGTCGCGCAGGCTGTGGACCGCGTCCTCGAAGTACGGCGCGATCGCCGCCGCGCGCGCGAAGGTCTGCTCGTCCTTGTAGAGCTGCTGCGTGGCGATGACCGCGGCCGCCGCCATCGGGTGGCCCGAATACGTGTATCCGTGCATGAACTCGATGCCGCCGACCGGAGTCGCGTCGATGACCGTGTCATGGATGCGGTTGTCGACGATCACGGCGCCCATCGGGATCGCCGCGTTGTTGATCGCCTTGGCGACCGTCATCATGTCCGGCCGCACATTGAAGAAGTCCGCCGCGAACGGCGTGCCGAGGCGCCCGAAGCCGGTGATCACCTCGTCGAAGATCAGCAGGATGCCGTGCTTCGTGCAGATCTCCCGCAGCCGCTCGAGGTAGCCCTTCGGCGGCAGCAGCACGCCTGTGGAGCCCGCGACCGGCTCCACGATCACCGCCGCGATGTTGCTCGCGTCGTGCAGCGTCACCAGGCGCTCGAGCTCGTCGGCGAACTCGGCGCCGTGCGCCGGCATCCCGCGCGAGTGCGCGTTGCGCGCCATGTCGTGCGTGGAACGCAGGTGATCGACGATCGCCATCAGCTGCGGGAAGGTCTTGCGGTTCCCGGGAATGCCGCCCACCGCGGTGCCGCCGAAGTTGACGCCGTGATAGCCCCGCTCGCGGCCGATGATCAGGCGCCGGCTCGGTTCGCCGCGCGCGCGGTGGTACGCGAGCGCGATCTTCATCGCGGTGTCGACCGACTCCGAACCGCTGTTGGTGAAGAACACGCGGTCCATGCCTTCGGGCGTGACCTCGGCGACCGCGGTGGCCGCCTCGAACACGAGCGGGTGCCCCATCTGGAACGTCGGCGCGAAGTCCATCGTCGCCGCCTGCCGCTGGATCGCCTCGACGATCGGCGCGCGGCAGTGCCCGGCGTTGACGCACCACAGGCCGGCCGTGCCATCGAGGATCTTTCGTCCCTCCGGCGTCGTGTAGTGCATGTCCTTCGCGCCAGCGAGAAGGCGCGGCGCCTGCTTGAACTGCCGGTTCGCCGTGAACGGCATCCAGAAGTGCTCCAGCGCGAGCGCGTCGGCGGAGACGGAGTGCGTCGTCGGGTTTTCGAGCTTCATGGGCGAAGTCCTCTGCGAACGGCCGGATCAGGAGACCAGCCGGAAGGAAGTGAAGAAGGTATCGAGCACCTCGGGCGGAATCTCGTCCTCGGCGCCCAACGCGACGACCTGAAAGAGCTGATCATCGACGATGAAGAATCGCGCGGCAAGCCGCGTCTTGCGGCCGTCCGGTCCCGGCCGGCCAGTCGCTTCGACAGCTTCGGCGGCGAGCAGCTTCCGGGCGCTGCCCGGGGGCAACGCCAGCGACGGCGGCGAGATGGTGGCGGTCGCCCCGCCGATGTTCCGTACAAGCCCGTCCCGGAAGTGCGCGATCGCCTTTGCGCGCCCGGCGGGCTCCGCGGACAGCGCCGCCGGCAGGCGCGCCACCCCGACGGCGAACATGGTGGCGCCGACGCCGGTCGACCACATGGTCATCGCCACCGGCTGGCCACCGACGTCGAGGTCGCGCGTCACGCTCTGCGGCCGGCCGGGCAGCGAAGCGACGGCGCCGTCGTCGATCCGGACCTCGCGCCACTCGAAGCGTTGGCTGCAGGCGAGGGTCAGCAGCGCCAGCGCGGCGACGAAGGCCGAACGCCAGCTGAGTGTCATGGTCCGGGATCTGTCAGGGATGCTGCTGCGTTCGAGTATATCGGCGCGGCCTCGTGCGTCGCGCGTACAGCCGCTGGTCGGCACCGCTCGCCATAGGCCTAGAATTGACACACCCCATCGAGGCACATTGACCATGGCGCTCGTCGTTTTCCGTTCCAAGGCTGCCGGCGAAATCTTCATGTTCGCGGAGACCGCCCGTCGCATCTTCGAGATCATCGGCCGCCAGGAATCGGCGCGCGGCGTCATCACGGCCGAACAGGTCCCCGAAGCGCTGCAGAAGCTCGTCGCCGCCGTCGAAGAAGAGAAGGCGCAGCTGAAAGCCGCTGGCGAAGACGCCGAGCTCCAGGACAAGCAGGGCGACGGAACGGTGCAGCCGCGGCCGATCACGCTGGGGCAGCGCGCGTTTCCGCTGATCGAGATGCTGAGGGAAGCGCAGAAGATGAAGGTCGACGTCACCTGGGGCATCTGACCCACGGCAAGCGTCGCACCGACGCAGCGCGCGAGGACGACGGGCCCGCGCGCGCGGCCTGCGAAGGCGGAGAGTGGCTTCGATAACATCCGCCCGACAATGTCCCGCCCCCGCATCCTCGTCGTCGAAGACGAACCGGCCATCGCCGACACCATCGTCTACGCGCTGTCGACCGACGGCTTCGAGCCGCACTGGTGCGCGACCGGCGGCGCGGCGCTCGAAGCCGCGCGCTCCCGGCCGTGCGCGCTGGCGGTGCTGGACGTCGGCCTGCCCGACATCAACGGCTTCGAACTCTTCAAGCAGCTGCAACTGGTCGACCCCGGCCTGCCGGCCATCTTCCTGACGGCCCGCTCGAGCGAGATCGACCGCGTAGTCGGGCTCGAACTCGGCGCCGACGATTACGTCGCCAAGCCGTTCTCGCCGCGCGAACTCGCCGCGCGCGTGCGCACCGTGCTGCGGCGGGTCCAGCGCCCGGCGGCGAGCCCCGCGCCGTCGACCACGGCGGGGCCGTTCGAGGTCGACGACGAGCGCAAGCTGATCCGATTCCGCGGCCGCGCGCTCGACCTGTCCCGCACCGAGTACCGGCTGCTGAAGGTGCTCGTCGAGCGGCCGGGGCGCGTGTTCTCGCGGGACGAACTGATGGAGCGCGCCTGGGACGATCCCGCGTCCGCCTTCGACCGCACCGTGGATGCGCACGTCAAGACCTTGCGCGCCAAGCTGCGCGACGTGGCGCCGGACGACGACCCGATCGTGACGCACCGCGGCCTCGGATACTCGCTGAGCGAGGCGGTGCAGTGAGCGACGCGCAGCGCGCAAGGTAGCCCGGTGAGCCGCCGTTCGCGGCTCTTTGCCGCCATCGTCGTTCTGTACATTGCGGCGGTCTCGCTGCTGCTCTACCGCATCAGCCTCGACATCGATCCGCGCTATCGGGAATCGGCCGAGGAATCGCTCGTCGACACGGCCAACCTCCTCGCCACGCTGCTCGAGCGGCAGGCGTACGCTGGCGTGATCCAGACCGAGGACCTCGAGCGCACGCTGGAGCACGTCGGCAAGCGGCCGCTCGACGCCCGGATCTTCCAGATCCGGAAGACCGCGGTCGTGTTGCACGTCTACGTCACCGACAGCCAGGGCACCGTGCTGTACGACTCGGCCGGTCGCGACGCCGGCAAGGACTACAGCGGCTGGCGCGACGTCAGCCTGACGCTGGCCGGGCAGTACGGCGCCCGCACCACGCAAGCGAACCCGGACGATCCCTCGTCCGCCGTGATGTACGTCGGCGCAGCGATCCGGGAGCGGGCGAGCCCGGACGCCGCGGACGCGATCGTCGGCATGGTGAGCGTCGGCAAGCCCGTGGCGGCGTTCTCGCCCTTCGTCGCCAACGCGCGGCAGAAGCTGTTCATCGCCGGCGGCATCGCGGTGGCGTCGTTCGCGCTGCTGCTGCTGATCGTGACGGTCTGGCTGGTGCGCCCGTTCGGCCTGGTGACCGACCTGTGGCGCGTCGTGCGCTCGCGACAGGGCGGCGCCGGCCGGGTCCTGAATCCGTTCCGCGTCGCCTTCAACGACATGCGCGACGCGCTGGCCGGCCGGAGTTACGTCGACGAGTACGTCGCGACCCTGACGCACGAGATCAAGAGTCCGCTGGCGGCGATCCGCGGCGCCGCCGAACTGCTGCGCGAACCCGTGCCCGAGGACGCGCGCATCCGCTTCACCCGCAACATCGAGGAACAGGTGGCGCGCGCGCAGGACCTGGTCGATCGCATGCTCGAACTGTCCAGCCTGGAGCGGCGCGGCGTGCTGGGCCAGCGCGAGCCGGTGCCGGTGGCGGCGATCGCCGACGCCGTGCGAAACGAACTGTCCACCGTCGCGGCACAGCGCAACGTCGAACTGTTCATCGACGTCGACCCGTCCCTCGTCGCGCGCGGCGATCCGTTCCTGCTGCAGCGAGCGCTGTCGAACCTGGTCCTGAACGCAATCGACTTCGCGCCGCGCGAGTCGGCGGTCACGGTCGACGCCAGTACCGTGCGCGGACGCGTCGACATCACCGTGCGCGACCGCGGCCCGGGAATCCCCGAGTACGCGACGGGCCGCCTCTTCGAGAAGTTCTATTCGACGCCACGCCCCGGCGGCCGCAAGGGCACCGGCCTCGGACTCGCGTTCGTGCGCGAGGTCGCGCAACTGCACGGCGGCAGCGCGCGCCTCGTGAACCATCCCGAAGGCGGCGCCATCGCGACCCTGTCGGTTCCACGCGCCTGAGCGCCGCTCGCGCCGGCTGAAGCCGGGGTCCCTGCGTCAGGCGTCGAGCGCACCCCGGCTTCACCGTCTCTTCACATTCGCTTCCCTCCCGGTTCGCCAAGGCTTCGCACGCGACGTCGATCGTGCGCTCCATCCGCCCGGCCACGGGCTTCCTGGAGAGAACGATGACGCTGCTGCAACTGATGCTGGACGGCGCGCTGGCGGCCGCCGAACTGCTGGCCCTGACGCTCGCCTCGCCCGCGGCGGCGCGTGAGCCCGCCGCGCTCGACACACCCGCGGCGCTCGAACGGCCGGTGCAACTCCACCGGCTGTCGACCGCGGCCGACGTTCGCCTGCTCGGATCCCTGGCCGACGCGCGCGTCGCGCAGGCGCTGCGCGACGGACCAAGCTACCGCGCGACGTTGCCGGCACGGGTCGAGGCCGATGCGCCCCGGGCAGTGCTGATCGACGAGGACGACGGCCCGTTCCTGCTGATCGTCGCGCACCGTGCCTCGCCACGAGCCACGCTCGTGCTCCGGCCGGCCCACGGCGAACCCGAGACGCTCCCGCTGGGCGCGATCGATACCCGCCACGCGGTCCTCGTCCCGCTGCCGAGCCGCGCGTACCTCGACCGGCTCGCGGAGGGCGCAGTCGAGCTCGAACTGGCCGGCGACAGCGGGACATGGTGGACCACGCTCGTCGCGGAACGCATCGACGAGCTGGCAGCGCTTCAGACCCACAGCGCCAAGTGAAGGACGACGGCATGCCCGCAACCTGTTGCAGTTCCGCCGGAACGGAGGCCGCAATGCGCGCTGAACTCAACGCGCGCATCGGCCGCTCGATGCCCTCGCCGATGTACGGCGATCTGGTCGCCGGACACGCTCGCGCCATGGACGACCGCGGCGAACTCGTCGCGCAGTGGCGCGAATGGCGCACCACGCGTCCGGTGCTCGCGCCGGTCGTGCGGGATCGCTCGGAGCTTTCGATGCCGACGCGTTCGGCACTGGTGGCCGCGCTCGCCCTCGCGCTCGCCCTCGTTCCCATCGTCCTGATCGCTTCGTGGACCTCTCGATGAACGTCCGCGCCTTCCTTGTCGGCGCCCTGCTGGTCGCGGGAGCGCTTCCCCTGGCGGGCCATCTCGTGCCCCTGCGCGCAGGCGAGCACGCGATCCCGCCGGAACGGGCCGCCACCGTCGGGTGGCCGACCCACTTCCGCGACCGGCCGCTGACCCAATTGCCGCCCGGCGCGCTCGAAGAGCGTTTCGCGCGGCGCTTTCCCGGGGCCATCGCGCGCTTCACCGACGGCGAGCGCGTGCTGGTCGTGCGCCAGGTGACCCGGCCGACCCGCCAGCTGCATCCGGCAGAGGACTGCTTTCGCGGCATCGGCTACCGCGTCGAGCGGCCGCAGCCGGTGGTCGACGACGGCGGCGAGCGCTGGTCCTGCTTCGTCGCCGAGCGCGATGGCCGTCGCGTGAGGGTGTGCGAACGCATCCACGACAGCGCCGAAGGCCGGTGGACCGACGCGTCGGCGTGGTTCTGGGCATCGCAGTACGGCGGCGGACCGTGGTGGGCGGTCACCGTCGTGTCGCCGATCGAAGGCGGAACGTAACGCCTTCGCTGCGAGCAGCGGCGTAGTGCGGCGCCGCGCTCGCCGACTTCAACGTGCGCGTGAGTGTCGTCGGGCTCGTGCGCTTGGCCACCCCGCCCGGCACGGCGCACTTTCTCGTTGGCCAGTCGGTGCCGACCCGCAGCGGCGCGACGCCGTTGCGCAAATCGCTCCGGCGCACTCGGCCCCTTTGAGGAGTCGCATCAATTCACCGCGGTATCCTTGGCTCATGAGGTCCACCGGAGTCCGCGTCGCGCTCGCCTGCTTGCTGGTCCTGGCACAGTTGCTGGTTCCGTTTGCACACGGCATGGCCGGTGCAGCGGCGCCGGGATGGACCGAGGTCTGCGCGAGCGACGGCCTGCGGCGAGTGCCGACCGGCGATCCCCCCACTTCCCAGGCGCATCACGAGGATCACTGCGCGCTGTGCAGAGTTGCCGGCTCGATGCCGGGCCTCGCCGCCTGCCTTCCTGCATGGGTCGGGGCGCAGGTTGTGGACGAGCATCCGGTGCTCGCCGACTCTTGTTCCTTCGGCTGCCACTTCAGGCACGACGCCTGGGCGCGGGCACCGCCACTGGCCTGCTGACGCGCTTTGCCAAGTTGACTCACGTTTCGGTCGCGAGGCGGCTGCGTACCGGTCGCCGGCCATCGACATGATGGAGAAGCTCGGTCAGCAAGCATCGGCGCCGCCGCTCGCTGGCTCCGTTCACCCTTACATGAGATTCCGATGAAATTACTCAAAGCACTTCTCACTGCGTTTGTCCTCGTCCTGGGCTCGTTCGCCCTGCCCGCCGTCGCCGGCGAAAGGGATTCCCTGTTCATCAACCTGACCACCGACGACCCGCATCGCGCCAGCATGGCGATCAGCTTCGGCGGCAACCAGTTCGGACGCGGCCACCCCTTGACGATCTTCCTCAACGACAAAGGCGTACTGGTCGGCGCACGCAGCAACACGAGCCGCTATGCCGAGCACCAGAAGAGTCTCGCCGAGCTCATGACCAAGGGCGCCACGGTCCTGATCTGCCCCATGTGCATGAAGCACTACGGCGTCGCCCAGAGCGACCTGCTGCCCGGCGTCAAGGTCGGCTCGCCGGAAGTGACCGGCGGCGCATTGTTCAAGGACGGCACCAGGACGCTGACCTGGTAGTGATCCGGATCCGGCCCGGTTCGCCGGGCCGTCCATCGCAGCCGAGCTGGCGGGCGAGACCTCTATCGCTGGAACTGACGAATGCCCGGGGCCGACTCCGGTCGGCAGGCGTCCCGCTGCTGAAGCCGATCGACATGGATCGTGATCAGCAGGCGGCCGGCATGCCCCCCTGACGCCGGCCGAGTCGGGCGCCGGGATGAGGACTCAGCCTGGGTGATCGCCCACCGCATAGACTCTCCATGCCTTGCCGAATCGTCGTGACCGCCGCGCAGGAACACCACATGAAGACCGAAACGCCACCCGACCGACGAGCAGCCCGTTCCCACTGCCGTTGCCGACTCGCGCGTGTTCCGCGATGCTGAGGTGGCTCGATCGTTTGCCGTGGATCTGGTTGCTGCTGTTGGCGGCCTGGATGGCCATTGCGCCGATCACGCCCGAGCCCCACCTGGTCGAGAAACTGCGCCTTCTGGCCCAGGGCGCGCTCGTACGCCCGCTCGACATCTTCGACCTGGCCATGCATGCGGCGCCGCTGTTGCTGGTGGCGCTGAAGCTATGGCGGCAGTGGCGGGCGCCTCGGCCCTGACGCACCCGCGCCTACAGCCCCTCGCGCCACTCGGCGTTGAAGACCTTCCACTGGCCGCCCTCGCGCCGCCACGCGGACTCGAAGTCCCACGTCTGGCCTCGCTCCGGCAGCAGGCCCGCGCCGCCGGTGGCGACGACGCGCACCCGCACGAACGCGCGGTCGCCGTCGATGCGCACGTCGGTCACTGCAGCGCTCACGTGGATCTTCTCGTTGCGCAGGATGGCGGCGACCAGCGTCCGCTTCGCGTCCTGCTTGCCGAAGGCCCCCGATTCGCGGCTGAAGTCGTCCGCCATCGCGTCCAGGAACGCCGCCGGCTCGCGCTTCTCGATCGCCTGCGCCATCGCGTCGATGGTCGCGCGCAACTCGCGCTCCGGATCGCTGCGGCCGCACCCGGCGGCAACCGCGGCCCCGAGCGCAAGCAGCAGCGCGGCGACGCGACGGCGGGTCACCCGAGGTTCGGCGCCAGCCAGCGCTCGAGATCCTCGATCGACTCGCGCCTGCGCCGGGCGAGGTCCTCGAGCTGATCGCGGCCGATGCGGCCGACGTTGAAGTACTTCGCCTGCGGATGCGAGAAGTAGAAGCCCGACACGCTCGAGGCCGGCGACATCGCGTAGCTCTCGGTCAGCGTCATCCCGATCTCGTCCGCGGCCAGCGCATCGAACATCGCGCGCTTGACCGAGTGCTCGGGGCACGCCGGATAGCCCGGGGCGGGGCGGATACCGCGGTAGCTCTCCTTGATCAGCGCTTCGCTGGTCAGCGCTTCGTCGGCCGCGTAGCCCCACAGGTCCTTGCGCACCCGCTCGTGCATCATTTCTGCGAATGCCTCGGCCAGGCGGTCGCCGATCGCCTTCAGCATGATCGCGGCGTAATCGTCGTGCTTCGCCACGAACTGTGCGGCGCGCTCGTCGACGCCGAGGCCGGTCGTCACCGCGAACATGCCGATGTAGTCGGCGATGCCCGACTCCTTCGGCGCGATGAAGTCGGACAGGCACTGGTTGGGGTTCGGCACGCCGCCGATCACCGGCTTCTTCGTCTGCTGCCGCAGCCCGTGCCACGTGAACAGCACCTCGCTCCGCGTCTCGTCGGTGTAGAGCTGGATGTCGTCGCCCACCGCGTTCGCCGGATGGAACGCCACCGCGCCGTTGGCCGTCAGCCACCGCTCGCGCACCGCGCGCTCCAGCATCTTCTCGCCTTCGGCGAAGACCTGGCGCGCGTGCTCGCCCACCACGTCGTCGGTGAGGATGCCCGGGAAGGGGCCGTGCAGGTCCCAGGTCTGGAAGAACGGGCCCCAGTCGACGTACTTGGCGATCATCGCCAGGTCGTAGTTCCGGAACAGCCGGCGGCCGATGAACTTCGGCTTCGGCGGCGCGTAGCCAGTCCAGTCGATCCGCGTGGCATTGGCGCGCGCGTCGGCGAGCGAAACGAGTTCGGGCCCCTTCTTCGCCGCGTGCTGCTCGCGCACGCGCGCGTACTCGGTCGTCAGCTCCGCGATGAAGCGCGCGGCGGCGTCGTCGGACACCAGGTTCTGGCAGACGCCGACGGATCGGCTCGCGTCCGACACGTACACCACCGGCCCGCGCGAGTAGTGCGGCGCGATCTTCACGGCGGTGTGGACGCGGCTGGTGGTCGCGCCGCCGATCAGCAGCGGGATGTCGAAGCCCTGCCGCTGCATCTCGCGCGCCACGTGCGCCATCTCCTCGAGCGACGGCGTGATCAGGCCCGACAGCCCGATCATGTCGGCCTTCTCGTCGCGCGCTGCCTGCAGGATCTTCTCGGCCGGCACCATGACGCCCATGTTGACGACTTCGAAGTTGTTGCACTGGAGCACGACCGACACGATGTTCTTGCCGATGTCGTGCACGTCGCCCTTGACGGTCGCGATCACGACCTTGCCCTTGGCGCGCGCCTCGCCGCCGGCGGCCACGTGCGCCGCCTTCTCGGCCTCGATGTACGGGATCAGGTGGGCCACCGCCTGCTTCATCACGCGGGCGGACTTCACCACCTGCGGCAGGAACATCTTCCCCGCGCCGAAGAGATCCCCGACGATGTTCATGCCGTCCATCAGCGGGCCTTCGATCACCTCGATTGGACGGCCGCCGCGCGCGGCGATCGCCGCCCGGCACTCCTCGGTGTCGTCGACGACGAACTGGGTGACGCCGTGGACGAGCGCGTGCGCGAGCCGCTTCTCGACCGGGCCTCCGCGCCAGGCGAGGTCCTCTTCCTTCTTCCGGCCGCCCGCCTTCACCTGCTCGGCGAACGACACCAGGCGCTCGCCGGCGTCCGGCCGCCGGTTCAGCACGACGTCCTCGACGCGCGCGCGCAGTTCCGGCTCGATGTCCTCGTAGACGCCGAGCTGGCCGGCGTTGACGATGCCCATCGTCATCCCGGCCTGGATCGCGTGGTACAGGAACACGGTGTGGATCGCCTCGCGCACGTGGTCGTTGCCGCGGAAGCTGAACGACACGTTCGACACGCCGCCGCTGACCTTCGCGTACGGAAGGTGTGTGCGGATCCAGCGCGTCGCATTGATGAAGTCGACCGCGTAGTTGTCGTGCTCCTCGATGCCGGTGGCGATCGCGAACACGTTCGGGTCGAAGATGATGTCTTCCGGCGGGAAGCCGATGCGATCGACCAGCAGCCGGTACGCGCGTTCGCAGATCGTCGTCTTGCGCTCGAAGGTGTCGGCCTGGCCTTGCTCGTCGAACGCCATCACGATCGCCGCGGCGCCGTAGCGCAGGCACAGGGTGGCCTGCCGCAGGAACTCGGCCTCGCCTTCCTTCAGGGAGATCGAATTCACGATCGACTTGCCCTGCACGCACTTCAGCCCGGCCTCGATCACGCTCCATTTGGAACTGTCGATCATGACCGGCACGCGCGCGATGTCGGGCTCGCTGGCGATCAGGTTCAGGAACCGGCTCATCGCCGCGGCCGAGTCGAGCATCGCCTCGTCCATGTTGACGTCGATGACCTGCGCGCCGTTCTCCACCTGCTGGCGCGCGACGCTGACCGCCTCCTCGTACTGCTCGTTCAGGATCAGCCGCGCGAAGGCCTTCGAGCCGGTGACGTTGGTGCGCTCGCCGACGTTGACGAACAGCGAATCGTCGGCGACCGTGACCGGCTCGAGGCCGGCGAGCCGCAGCGGCTTCGGCAGCGTCGGCACCGGGCGCGGCGCCACGCCCTCGACCGCACGCGCGATCGCGCGGATGTGATCCGGCGTCGTGCCGCAGCAGCCGCCGGCGACATTGACGAACCCGGCGTCGGCGAACTCGCGCAGCAGCGACGACGTGATGTCCGGCGTCTCGTCGAAGCCGGTTTCGCTCATCGGGTTCGGCAGGCCCGCGTTCGGGTACACGCTGACGAACACATCGGCCTTGGCCGCCAGCTCCTCGATGTACGGACGCATCAGCGCCGCGCCCAGGGCGCAGTTCAGCCCCACCGACAGCGGCCGCGCGTGGCGCACCGAGTTCCAGAACGCCTCGACCGTCTGGCCGGAGAGGATGCGGCCCGAGGCGTCGGTCACGGTGCCGCTGATCATCACGGGGAAGCGCTCGCCGCGCCGCTCGAACTCGGCCTCGACCGCGAAGATCGCCGCCTTGGCGTTCAGGGTGTCGAAGATCGTCTCGATCAGCAGCAGGTCGGCGCCGCCGTCGAGCAGGCCGCGTGCCTGTTCGCCGTAGGACGCGACCAGCTGGTCGAACGTGACGTTGCGAGCGCCCGGGTCGTTGACGTCGGGCGAGATCGACGCGGTCTTCGGCGTCGGCCCGAGCGCGCCGGCGACGAAGCGCGGCTTGTCGGCGTTGGAGTACTTGTCGCACGCCGCGCGCGCGATGGTCGCGGCCGCCACGTTCATCTCGTACGCGAGGTGGCCGAGCCGGTAGTCGTCCTGCGCGATCGAGGTCGCGCCGAAGGTGTTCGTTTCGACCAGGTCGGAGCCGGCCTCGAGGTACGCCTCGTGGATCTCGCGCACGACGTCCGGCCGCGTCAGGACCAGCAGGTCGTTGTTGCCGCGGACGTCGACCGGATGGTCGACCAGCCGGTCGCCGCGGAAGGCCGCCTCGTCCAGCTTGTAGCGCTGGATCATCGTGCCCATCGCACCGTCGAGGATCAGGATGCGTCGCGCGAGCAGCTCGCGCAGTCGGCTTTCGGTGGCGGAATTGGTCGGGGCAGCGGCATGAGCGCCCGGCGCCGACGTCGTCGGCGCGCTGGCCCCGTCAGGGAAACGCGTGTTCATCGCGGGCCTTTGGGAAGGTGGCGGGATTGTAAAGGGAGCGGCTCCCGCGCCCGCCCCGCTCGTCTCTCCGGTCAGGCCCCGGAGCGCCCCCGGATCAGGTCGCTCGCGCGCTCCGCGATCATCACGACCGGGGCGCTGGTGTTGCCCGACACGAGAGTCGGCATCACCGAGGCGTCGATCACCCGCAAGCCCTCGACTCCGCGCACGCGCAGCTGGGGATCGACCACCGAGCGATCGTCGCCGCCCATGCGGCAGGTGCCGACCGGGTGGTAGATCGTGTCGGCGTGCGCGCGGATGGCCGCGCGGATCTCGTCGTCGGTGCGCGCATCGGCGCTGTAGAGCTCGCGCTTCGGGTTTGCACCGTCGAACGGCGCGAAAGCCGGCTGCGCGAAGATCTTCCGCACCAGCTTGAAGCCGCGCACCAGCGTTTCGAGATCGTCCTCGTGCGACAGGAAACGCGGGTCGATCAGCGGCGCGTCCTTCATGTCGCGCGACGAGAGGCGCAGCACGCCGCGGCTCTTGGGTCGCAGCGGGCACGAGTGGCAGCTCATGCCGTGGCCCCAGTGGAACGTGCGATTGTGGTTGTCGACCATGCCGATGACGAAGTGCAGCTGCAGGTCGGGCCGCGCCTGGCCGGGCAGCGTGCGCACGAAGGCTCCCGCCTCCGCGAAATTGGAGGTCAGCACGCCGCGCCGCTCGCGCCGCCAGCGGCCGATCGCGCGCACCAGCTTCCAGGCGCCGGCCGGCGACAGGCCGAGCAGGTCGGTGTTGTCGACGCGACGGCTGACGATGATGTCCGGATGGTCCTGCAGGTTGTCGCCGACCGGCAGGTCCGCGACCGTCGCGATCCCGAACTCCCGCAGGTGACTGCCCGGACCGACGCCGGACACCATCAGCAGCTGGGGCGACTGCAGCGCGCCCGCCGCCAGCAGCACTTCGCGCCGTGCCCGCACTTCCCGCGCCTGCCCGCCTTGCTCGAAGCGCACGCCGACGGCGCGATGGCCGTCGAACAGCACCCGGGTCGCGAACGCGTCGGTCTCGATCTTCAGGTTGGGCCGCCCGCGTGCCGGGTCGAGGTAGGCGCGCGCCACGCTCCAGCGTTCGCCGTTCTTCTGCGTCACCTGGTACCAGCCGACGCCCTCCTGCGACTCTCCCGCGAAGTCGTCGTTGCGCGGCAGGCCGGCCTGCCGCGCGGCCTCGATGAACTTCGCGGCGAACGGATGCGGCGAACGCAGGTCGGCGACGTTCAGCGGACCGCCGCGGCCGTGATACTCGCCGTTCAGGCCTGGGCGCTCGTTGTTCTCCGAGCGGCGGAAGTACGGCAGGACGTCGTTCCAGCCCCAGCCGTCCGCGCCCTCCGCCACCCAGTCGTCGTAGTCCTCGCGCTGGCCGCGCAGATAGACCATCGCGTTGATCGAGGACGAACCGCCCAGCCCGCGACCGCGCGGCTGATAGCCGCGCCGTCCCGCGAACCCCGGCTGCGGCACCGTCGAGAAAGCCCAGTTGAAGGCGTTGCGGCGGATGATGTGGACCGCCGCCCCGGTCGGGATGCGGTTCAGCACGCCGTCGTTGTTGCCGCCGGCTTCGAGCAGCGCCACCGAAACGGAGGGGTCCTCGCTGAGACGGGCTGCCAGCACACAGCCTGCCGATCCGCCGCCGACGACGATGTAGTCCACTTCCAAGAAACTCTCCCCAGCACGCGGTCGTTCGCGTCGTTCGTGTCGGAAGAATTGTCCCGTGCGAGCGCGGGCCCCCGCGGGCGCGTCCGTAGAACGGTTCCTCGAATCGGTCGTCTTTCGCAGTGCACAAAAGAAAACGGCGCGCCTGCGCGCGCCGCCTCGTGCTGCGGGAAGACGACTTCAGTGGAGCACGACCGGCTGGTTCATCAGGCCCGAGAAGCCTTGCAGAAACTCGTCGACCTCGTCCGAGGTCGGTCCCTGCTCGATCAGCTCCTGCACATTGCGCCGGAACACCTCGGCGTCGCGTCCGCCCAGGAAGATCTCGCGGCGCAGGTTCTTGTCCATGATCTCGTAGCCGCCGACCTCACGGTCGGAACCGGCAGGCGGTCCCTCGAACTCGAAGACGCAGAAGTGCGGGCTGTCGTAAATCATGGTCACTGACATTGCGTGTCCTTTCGGCGCGGGCTCGACCGGATGGAGGAATCCGTCGACCCACCTGTATGCAATATCGGTACCCGCGGGTTCAATTCAAGCCGCCGTCAGGAAGACACAAGGAATAAGGATTCCTGCGACAGTGACCGCTAACTATTGGCGACCAGGAACTGCCGCAGTACCCGGTTGAACTCGGCCGGCTGCTCGACGTTCGACAGGTGCGCGGCGCGCGGGATGACGTGCAGCCGGGACCGCGGCATCGCCCGCACGATCTCCTCGGCCATGGGCCGCGGGGTGCCGAGGTCCGAGTCCCCGACGACGACCAGCGCCGGACAGTCGACGTCCCTGAGCCGGGCCGTCAGGTTGATGCGGGAGATGCCGTGTGCACACCCCGCATAGCCCGCGACTGGCGTGGACCGGATCAGCCGCCCGATGCGACCGACCTCCTCGGGATGGCTTTCGCGAAACGCGGCGCTGAACCAGCGCTCGAGCGTGGACGGCACGATGGCGTCCATGCCGCGGCTGCGCACCAGGGCAAGCCGTTCCTCCCAGACGGTCCGCGTCTCCGCGGGGTAGCGGCTCGTGGTGTCGGCGAGCGTGACCGTATCGAAGCGGGCCGGGTACTTCAGCAGGAACTGCTGCCCGATCATCCCGCCCATCGACAGGCCGACGAAGTGGCAGCGCCGGATCGAGACTGCATCGAGCACCGCCTTCAGGTCATCGGCGAGGAGTTCGAGCGTGTACTCGCCCTCCGGCGCGCCCGACTGGCCGTGGCCGCGGGTGTCGAAACGGAGGATGCGGAAGTCGGCGAACTCCGCCATCTGCGCATCCCACATCGTGTGGTCGCAGGCGAGCGAATGGCTGAACACGAGCCATGGCCGCGCCACGTCGGCGCTGCCCTCCACGCGGTAGGCAATGCGAACTCCGTTCCGCTCGATCGATTCCATCGTCACTCCACTTCGAAACGCACTCCCAGGCTGCCGTCCTCGAGCAGGGCGCGCACGCGCGGGAGGTGGTCCGCCGTCGCGAGCAGCAGCAGCACCTCGTGCGGCCGGTGGGCGCGCACCGCACGGGTGAGGGTCACCCGCAGCGGGACCTGTCCCACGCAGCAGACGCAGCCTGGCGCGAGCCGCGCGAGCGGCACGTCGTCGGGCGCCGAGAGCGGCACGAACCCGCTCTCGGCGACGACGGCTCGCAGCCCATTGGAAGGCCGCGCGAGCCATTCGTCCAACTGGGCCTGCTGGTCGGCAGGCGATGCCAGCCGGATGGTCGCCCGCATCAGCGACGCCAGAACGCCGGCGTGAACAGCACGAGCACCGAGAAGAGCTCGAGGCGGCCGATCAGCATCGCGAAGATGCAGACCCACTGCTCGAACGTGCTGAGCACGCCATAGTTCGCGGCCGGCCCGACGCCGTTGAGCCCCGGGCCGACGTTGTTGATGCAGGCGACGATCGCCGTGAACGCCGTGACGACATCGAGGCCGGAAATCAGCATCAGGAACGTGAGCCAGGTGATCGCCGCCCCGTACATCAGCATGAACGCGAGCACCGCGAAGATCACGTTGTTCTCGATCGGGCGCGAGCCGACGACGACCGGGTTGACCGAGCGCGGGTGCAGGATGCGAGTCATCTCGCGCCGGGCCTGCTTCAGCAGGATCAGCCCGCGGATCATCTTGATGCCGCCTCCCGTCGATCCGGCGCAGCTCGTGAATCCCGCGAGGAAGAGCATCAGCACCGGAACGAAGATCGGCCACTGGTTGTAGTCCACGCTGGCGTAACCCGTCGTGGTGACGATGGACACGACGTTGAACAGCGCATGGCGGAACGAGTCGCCCCAGTCCGCGTAGACGTCCATGGCGAACAGGTACGCCGCCACGAACAGGCACGCTGCCACCAGCGTGAGCGCATACGCCCGGCTCTCGGGATCGCTCGCGTACACGGACAACGAGCGCCGTCGCCACGCGAGGAAGTGCATCGAGAAGTTCAGGCCCGACAGCACCATGAAGACCACCGCGATGTACTCGAGCTTGGGCGAATTCCAGTACGCGAAGCTCGCGTCGTGCGGAGAGAAGCCGCCGATCGAGACCGTCGAGCACATGTACATGAAGGCGTCGGCCCAGCTCATGCCTCCCCAGCGATACGCCAGCATGCACGCGAGCGAGAGGGCAAAGTAGATCAGGTACAGGGCCTTGGCCGTGTCGGCGATGCGCGGCGTCAGCCGCGACTCCTTCATCGGGCCCGCGGTCTCCGCCTTGAACGCCTGCGCCCCGCCGACGCCGAGCAGCGGCAGGATCGCGACGACGAGCACCAGGATCCCCATGCCGCCCATCCACTGCATCAGGTGGCGCCAGACGTTGATCGAAACCGGCAGCTGGTCGAGCCCGCTGAGCACCGTGGCGCCGGTCGTGGTCAGCCCGGACATCGCCTCGAAGTAGGCGCGGGTGAACGTCATGCCGGGCAGGTGCAGCATCAGGGGCAGCGTGGCGAACGCGGGCAGCACGGTCCACACGAGCGTCACCAGCAGGAAGCCATCGCGGGGCTGCAGCTCCCGGCGGTGGCGGCGGGTCAGCAGGACCAGCAGCAGCCCGGTGCCTGCCGTGACGGCGACCGCGATGTCGTAGTCCCGCAGCGCCTTCTCGCCGCCAACGAGGGCGAACAGCAGCGGGACCACCATGGCCACGGCGAAGATCATCACGACGTACCCGAGTACGTTGATGACCGGCAGCGTGGATCGGGCGAAGGCGTTCATGGATCGCGTCGGGAGCGGCGCGGATTATGCGCCGGGCTCCCGGCGCGGCCCGCCCGAACACCGCTCCGGACGCGCCTCGCCTTGACGAGCCCGACCACCTGATCCGGCCCCACCCGGGCAATTACCCGGAGCAGTCGCCGACTTCGTTGCGGTAAGCTCCCTACCATAAGAACGAGGCAGTCCAATAGAATCCACAGGATTCACCCAGGGGCCATGCCGATGCCCCTTACCACTAGCCAGAAAGAGGAGACGTCATGACAGAGCGGCAAAGCATTGATGCAGCCAGCCCCAAGGCTGATTCCACCACCGAACCATCGGCGAGCCGCCGGCGTTTCTTCGGAAAGGCGGCGACAGCCGCCGTCGCCGCGCCGCTGGCCGGCTTCCCGATGATCTCGGTGGCGCAATCGCCGATCGTCATCAAGATGCAGGGCGCGTGGGGCGCCAACGAGATCTTCTCCGACATGGCGCAGCAGTACGTCACGCGCGTCAACGAGATGGCCGGCGGCCGCATGCGCATCGAGTACCTGCCGACGGGCGCCGTGGTCAAGACGTTCGAGATCATGGATGCCGTGAGCAAGGGCGTGCTCGATGCCGGGCACCACGTTTCGGGGTACTGGTACGGCAAGTCCAAGGTGGCCTCGCTGTTCGGTACCGGCCCGGTGAACGGCGCAACGCCCGAGGTCGGCCTGAGCTGGATTTACGCGGGCGGCGGCCAGCAGCTGTGGGACAAGCTCGTGGGCAAGCTGAACCTGAACGTCGTCGGCTTCTTCGCCTTCCCGATGCCGTCGCAACCGCTCGGCTGGTTCAAGAAGCCGGCGCCGCGGACCGCAGCAGGACTCAAGGGTTTCAAGTACCGGACCATCGGCCTGGCGGCGGACCTGATGCAGGAAATGGGCATGGCGGTCGCGCAACTGCCCGGCGGCGAGATCGTGCCGGCCATGCAGCGCGGCGTGATCGACGCCTTCGAGTTCAACAACCCGACGGCCGACATGCGCTTCGGCGCGCAGGACGTGGCGAAGTACTACTCGATGGGTTCGTTCCACCAGGCCCAGGAGTTCTTCGAGATCCTCTTCAACAAGGACAAGTTCAACGCCCTGCCGGCGGACCTCAAGGCGATCCTCAAGTACGGCGCCGAGTCGGCCTCGCAGGCCAACATGGCGCTCGCGCACGACCAGTACTCGAAGGACCTGCAGGAGCTCATCGTCAAGCACAAGGTCCAGGTGTCGCGCACCAGCCAGGACGTCTACCGGGGCCAGCTGGCCGCGTGGGACGTGGTGACCGCGAAGCTCGAGAAGGAAGTGGACATGTTCAAGGAGGTCAACGACTCCTTCAAGGCCTGGGCGCGTCGCGTCGCCTTCTACCAATTCACGAACGAAGCCGACTACAAGATGGCCTTCGAGCACGTGAACAAGATGAAACTGCCGGCGTAAGAGGCAGCCTGCGTTCGTCCCGAGCTGCCGAGAGACCGTCTCGGCAGCTTTTTTTTCACCGTGGACTTGGGAAAACATGGAAAACTGGATCAGGGTGATCGATGTCTTCAGCAAGGCGGTCGGACACGCCTTCGCATGGTGCGTGCTGGTGCTGACGGCGAGCACCTGCTACGAGGTGTTCATGCGCTACGTGCTGAACGACCCCACGGTGTGGGCGTTCGACATGAGCTACATGCTCTATGGCGCCCTGTTCATCATGTCGGGGGCGTACGCGCTGTCGCGCGGCTCGCACGTGCGCGGCGACTTCATCTACCGCAAGTGGGCCCCGCGCACCCAGGCCAAGGTCGACCTCGTCCTGTACTTCATCTTCTTCTTCCCCGCCATCTTCGCGATGGTGTTCACCGGCGCCCGCTACTCGTTCGAGTCGGCCCGGATTCTCGAGTCCAGTGTGAACAGCCCGGCGGGCGTGCCGGTGTGGCCGCTCAAGCTGCTCATCTTCGTCGCGGGCATCACGCTGCTGATCGCCGGCGTGGCCGAGGTGATGCGCTGCATCATCTGCATCCGCACGGGCAAGTGGCCGCGCCGGTCGGGAGACGTCGAGGAACTCGAGAAGGTCCTGATTGAGCAACACCAAGCCGAGGAAGCGAAATGAGCGATCCGGTCGTCGCCCTGCTGATGCTGGGCATGTTCATCTTCGTCATCTTCCTCGGTTTCCCGATCGCCTTCACGCTGATGGCGATGGGGATCAGCTTCGGCTTCTACGCCTACTACACGCCGGGCCAGGAGTTCTGGGACAACCGGATCTTCTACCTCTTCACGCAGAACACGTTCAGCGTGATGAACAACGACGTGCTCATATCGATCCCGCTGTTCCTCTTCATGGGATACATCATCGAGCGGGCCAACATCCTCGACCGGCTGTTCCTCAGCCTGCAGGTGGGGCTGCGCTTCCTGCCCGGGTCGATGGCGGTCGCGGCGCTGGTGACGTGCGCGCTGTTCGCCACCGCCACCGGCATCGTCGGCGCCGTGGTGACGCTGATGTCGCTGATCGCGCTGCCGTCCATGCTCAAGGCCGGCTACGACCAGAAGCTGTCGAGCGGCGTCATCGCGGCGGGCGGCACGCTCGGCATCCTGATCCCGCCGTCGATCCTGCTGATCGTCTACTCCGCCACGGCCAGCGTGTCGGTGGTCAAGATGTACGCGGCCGCGCTGATCCCGGGCTTCCTGCTCGCCGGCCTGTACGTGGTCTACGTCATCGTGCGCGCGATCATCAACCCGTCGCTGTGCCCGAAGCCCAAGGACCTGAAGCACTACTCGGTCCTCGAGAGCCTCATGCTGATGCTCAAGGCGTTCGTGCCGCTGGCGGCGCTCATCCTGGCGGTGCTCGGCTCGATCCTGTTCGGCCTGGCCACGCCCAGCGAAGCCGCCGCGATGGGTGCGATGGGCGGCATCATCCTGGCCGTTGTGTATCGAGCCTTCACCTGGGACCGCCTGCGCGAGTCGGTGTACCTGACCGCCAGGACGTCGGCGATGGTGTGCTTCCTGTTCGTTGGCGCCGCCACGTTCGCGTCGGTCTTCTCGTACCTGGGCGGCGAGCACCTGGTCAAGGACGTCCTGCTGGGCATGGACCTCACCCCGCTCCAGTTCCTGCTCCTCGCGCAGTTGATCATCTTCCTGCTCGGCTGGCCGCTCGAGTGGAGCGAGATCATCATCATCTTCGTGCCGATCTTCCTGCCGCTGCTGCCGGTATTCGGCGTCGACCCGATCCTGTTCGGCATCCTGATCGCCATCAACCTGCAGACGTCCTTCCTGACACCGCCGATGGCGATGTCGGCCTACTACCTGAAGGGAGTCGCGCCGAAGGAGCTGGAACTCTGGACGATCTTCCGGGGCTGCTTCCCGTTCGTCGGCATAGTTCTCGTGACGCTGGCCTTGACGTACATCTTCCCGGCCCTGGTGACCTACCTGCCGAACGCGTTCTTCGACCAGGCAACCGAGATTCCGTACGACCCGAACGACCCGTCGGTGGTCAATCCCGACTTCTTCAAGGCCAAGTGAGCGGCATGCACGGCGGGCAGGTCATCCAGCAGTTCTCGGCGACGGAGTACCGCGAGTACCTCGCGTCGGGACAGGCTGACCTCGAGGTCTTCTACGAGCAGCACCTGGCGTATGCGCGTGGCGCGCAGGAGCAGGTCCACGCCTTCGCCAGCCTCGACGAGCGCGTGATCAGCCTGCAGGCGAGCCACCGCAAGGGCGAGCGCGCGCGTGGAGAGCCGCTGGGCCGGCTGTACGGCGTGCCGGTCGCGGTCGAGGACGTCATCGACACGATGGACTTCCCGACGGCATTCGGCAGTCCGATCCACGACGGTCGCTATGCGGTCGCCGATGCGCCCGTGGTACGCCGCCTGCGCGACTCCGGCGCGGTGATCGTCGGCAAGACGGCCACGAGCGAGTTCGGCGGCGCGGAGCCCGGACCCGCCCGCAACCCGCACAACCCCGGCCACACGTCCGGCGGATCGGCGGGCGGATCGGCCGCGGCGGTCGCGGCGGGCGTGGCGCCCCTGGCGCTCAGCTCCCAGACCAACGGTTCGGTGATCCGCGCTGCTTCTTTCTGCGGCGTCTACGGCTTCAAGCCTTCCATGGGCCTGCTGCCTCGCACCGGCGTGTTCGAGCAATCCCCCTCGCTGGACCAGCTCGGGCTCTTCGCCCGCTGCGTGCAGGACCTCGCGCTCGCGAGCGAGATCATGTCGGGCGACGACGGCGAGGATCGGGCCGCGCTTGGGCTGCCACCCCGCCAGCTGGCAGCCGTCTGTGCTTCCGAACCTCCGGTGGAGCCGAAGTTCTGCTTCGTGCGCACGCCCTGGTGGGACCTGGTCGACGCGGAGGCGCGCGAGGCGTACGAGGCATTCGTCGAGCTGATGCGGGGGGTGGTGGTCGCGGCGGACCTTCCGGCGCTGGTGGAACAGGCCGTCCAGTGGCACGAGAGAGTCGCCGAAGCCGAGTTCGCCTTCGCGATGCAGCGTGAGTACCGCAACCATCCGGCGCAGCTCAGCGACGGTTTGCGGCAGCGGGTGGAGCGGGGCATGCAGATTCCCGTGCTCGACTACCTGGCCGCCAGAGACCGGATGCCGCATGCGGCCTGCGCGTTCGATGCGTATTTCGAGCACTACGACGCCATCCTGTCGCCGGCCGCGATGGGCGGCGCTCCCGGCGGGTTCGCGTCGACGGGCAACTCCAACCTGCAGAACGTGTGGAGCTTCGGCGGCCTGCCCACCTTGTCGATGCCCCTGCTTCACCTCTCCAGCGGGCTGCCGCTCGGCGTGCAGGCGGCGGGGCCGCTGCACAACGACGGCCGCTTCCTGCGGGCCATGCGCTGGCTGGTCAACGAATTCGTCAATCGGAGTGGTTCATGAAGAAGATCGAAGTACTGGCGGGGTTCGTCGGCCTGTTGCTGCTCGTGGCCTTCTTCGCCCCCTACGTGCACAAGCTTCCCCAGATCGACATCACCCTGATCCTGCTGGGCGGCCTGGCCCTGGCTGGCTACGACTTCTTCACGTCCAAGAAGTAGGGCCGGCTAGAAGAAGCCCAGGCCGACGCTGAAGAGCTTCTCGACCCGCGGAATGATCCGCTTGTTCTCCACGAACACGATCAGGTGGTCCTCGGCCTGCACCACGACGTCGTGGTGAGCCATCAGCACCTGCGCCCGGTCCGCGCTGCCTCGCACCACAGCACCGATGGTCGCCCCGCGTGGCAGCTCGATCTGCTCGATCTGCTTGCCGATGATCCTCGAACTCTTCTCGTCGCCGTGCACGATGAGCTCGAGCGCTTCCGCCGCTCCGCGCCGCAGGCTGTGCGCCGCCACCACGTCGCCGCGGCGAACGAAGCGCAGCAGCGCGGACAGCGTTGCATATGACGGCGACACGGCGATGTCGATCTGCCCGCCCTGCATCAGGTCGCCGTAGCTCTTGCGGTTGATCAGCGCGATCACCCGGCGGGCCCCGAGGCGCTTCGCCAGCAGCGAGCTCATGATGTTGTTCTCGTCGTCGTTCGTCAGCGCGACGAAGAGGTCGGCGTCCTGCACCCCTTCCTGGGTCAGCAGATCCTCGTCGGTGGCGTCGCCCTGCAGCACGAGTACCTCGGACGACAGCTGGCGTGCGAGCACTTCGGCGCGGCGCTTGTTCGATTCGATGATCCTGACGTTGAACCGCTCGGCGATGTCGAGCCCCTCGCCCGTGTCCAGCGCGCGCGCCAGGCGCAGGCCGATGTTCCCGCCGCCCGCGATGATCACCCGCCGCACCGGCTTGTCCATCCGGCGCATTTCGCCCAGAACCCGCCGGATGTCCTGCGACGCCGCCAGGAAGAACACCTCGTCGCCCGGCTGCACGAACGTGTCGCCGTCCACGCGCACGCTGGCGTCGTTGCGGAAGATCGCGACGATCCGCGTGTCGACGTTCGGGATGTGCCGCCGCAGGTCCTTGATCGGATGGGACACCAGCGGACCGCCCGCAAACGCGCGCACCGCGATCAGGCTGGCCCGGCCGTCCGCGAACTCGAGCACCTGCAGCGCCTCGGGGAACTCGATCAGCTTCAGCAGGTAGTCGGTGACCGTCTGCTCCGGAAAGATGACGTGCGAAGCGCGGAAGCCGCTCTCGCCGATCAGCGCCGGATGCTGCTGCAATTCGACGTTGCGCACGCGCGCGATGCGGGTCGGGATGTTGTAGAGGTCGGCGGCGATCTTGCACGCCACGAGGTTGACCTCGTCGCCCGCCGTCACCGCGATCAGCATGTCCGCATCTTCGGCGCCTGCCTGGTGCAGGATCGAAGGCAGCGCGGCGTTGCCGACGAGCCCGCGCAGGTCGAAGCGTTCCTGCAGCTCCGCCACGCGACTGACGTCGGTGTCGATGACGGTGATGTCGTTCGCCTCGGAGACCAGCGCTTCCGCGACCGACGATCCGACGCGGCCGGCGCCGACGATGATGATCTTCATGGTTGGGTCGTTGGCGACGCCCGCTACAGCGTTCTAGTCGTCGTATTCGTCCCGCTGCACGTACACCCGCGGTTCGTTGGCCGCGTCGCGGGCCTCCACGGCCGGCGGCACGTCCGCCGGTTCCTCGACGCGCTCGCCGCGGCGACTGCCGCGCGCAAGCTCGATGCCGAGCTGCTTGAGTTTCCGGTACAGGTGCGTGCGTTCGAGCCCGGCGCGATCGGCCACGCGCGTCATGCTGAAGCCCTCCCTGGCCAGGTGGTACTCGAAGTAGACGCGCTCGAACTGGTCGCGCGCGTCACGCAATGGCTGATCGAGCGGAACGCCGTTGTGCCGCGCCGGCTCGGGTTCGGCGGTCGCCGCCGTGTCCCGGGCTGGAGCTGACGCGGGCTCTGCCTGCGGCTCGGCATGGACCGGCTGCACCGCAGGGGCCTGCATTGGCCGAAGGTTGCGCATCACGCGCCCGCGCTCCAGTCCGCCTCGGACCGCCGACAGCAGCCGCGCCATGGCGATCGGCTTCTCGAGG
>Ga0209820_1000030_pt1 | contig 37201 bp, 51 predicted proteins | sample PPLLak21cMay2015_FD_187254 | JGI IMG/M metagenome (GOLD analysis project Ga0209820, IMG submission 187254) | Freshwater sediment microbial communities from Prairie Pothole Lake near Jamestown, North Dakota, USA - PPLs Lake P7 Core (1) Depth... | ecosystem: Environmental > Aquatic > Freshwater >...
CTTCGGCTCCTCCGAACTCGCCAATTGGGCGCGGGAGATTGCCGTTCTCCATGAAGTAGGCCAATCAAAGCCTAGACGCTTCCAATTGGCCTTCTGCAAGCGGGGAGGGAGGATTGGACTCCCTTCTCCCATTCTCAACCTTCAGCACTCAGCCACCGGCATCCAGTGGGAGGAGTGCAACCCCCTCGCGTTCACTGGGGCTGATCTGAAGGGGGAGAAGAGCGGGAAGCCTTCTTATCCTCGTCGAGGGCGTCGCGCATAGCCTTGAACCAATCCTCTCCATCAGCCGCTTTCTCTTCGGGGGGAGCGGCTTGTTGCTGTTGGGGTTTCGAATCCAGATCATCCTCCTCCGAGTCGGCCACATCATCGGTCTTCCTGCCTCCCTTGCGACGACGCAGCCACACAACCTCGCCCTTCACCTTCCGAAGCTCCGATCTCAATGATGATATATCACGCTTCAGCTCTGTCACAGTGCTCATCAATAGTGATATCTTGTCCACCTCCTCGGCGGGAACCCAATCACAACCACGCCACTGGCGATGAATACGATCGAATATCAATACAGCGCTCTTCATGTGGCGCATCGAATCAAACGCACGAAGCGCACGGCCAAGATCGCATTTCAGATTCTCGCGAATGTAGGTCACGACCTCGGACCGAGTAGGGTCGGCGTCGTGCCGCATGGGCGGCATCAGGCGGAACATGGCGCGGAGGGTGGAACCGTTCTCTAGATAACTCATAGGAGAACCAAGGTACGTTCTCCCGGGGCACCCGTCAAGTATCCAGAAGGAACTTCCAATCACGGTCCCAGAAAGTTCCGCGCCCCCCCCGCTATCTCCCCTAAAAGGGAGTTTCATACTCCCTTAAAAGGGAGTCAATAAATGCATCGCCGCAACGCTCTGGGGGGCTCTAACGGCCCCCCGCTGCGGCGGCATTTATTGAGAACCCCCGACTGATTGCGAAACTTGGAAGCAGGGATCCGGGGATCCGGAGGGTAGGAGGTAGGGGTATCGGAGCACTGAAACCGGAATGCTGGGTCCGATGGATGGATGTGGATGCCTCGCAATCGATCAGAAAGGGGTCGCCAGTGCGTCGGAGGGGTGCTTCCGCATCAAATTGCGAAAGCGGGGTACGCGGGGCTGGAAACGGAAGGGCCGAAACCGCTCCATTCTGCCGCTCCATTCACACCCACGGATGATTGGCCAACTCAATCCCGCTCCATGATGAGGTATCGGGGTATTAGCATTTCTAATTTCCGAATTCCGAATTCCGTATGGCGTATGCGGGATCTTGGAATACCGCACCATGAGATCGCATGATCCCGAAACAGATTTCGGGATGATACCGGCAAGGTCGCAGGGGATGTAACGGGGTGGGACATAGGGTGTCGTACCCTGAGGTGCTATGTAAATAGCGGGGTTGGACATTGGGTGTCCGATGGGTGGCAACCTGGGGAAGTGTGACAAGCGGGAAGTGACCAGCGGACAGACTAGGAAGGAGAGACTGGCCCACTAGGAAGGACAAGCGGGGCGGGGCGATGCCATGCGGGCAAAGAAAGAGCCCCTAGGTGATTCCTAGGGGCTTTGGTGGGGGCTTCTATGTCAATTGCCGGCGAGGGCGGAGAGAAAGAGGAGGAGGGTGAACAGCAGGCATAGGGCTAGGTAACCGAGAACGCGAAGTATGGGCTTCAAAGTTGCCCTTTCGCTTTGACGATCGCGGCGCGGGCGATTTTGAAAGACTCAGGCTCGCCGTGATACCCGTGGGCAGAGTCGGAATCTTCCTTGAGGTACTCGGCGCTTTCTAGGAGTCGCTCCAACGCGGCTAGTAGCTCAGGCGCGGAGGCGATTAGGTGGGCGTTGGACATAGTTTCGTCGCTCAATCCACCAAATGCGTCACAAATGACAACGCGAGCGGTTTCAACCTTAATAAGGTTGGGGCGATGAGAAACTAGATGCCAAGGGCCGGGAGTGTGGGTGGGCTTCACAGCTTCCTCCCATCGATGACCTCGAGACGCAATCCAAGGGGGACAAGCTTCTCCTCGATCACAGGGCGCACTCGGTCAGCGCAATCGGCGCAGAATACTTTGATGGAAACGTAATGGGGACCCTTGCAAGCGGAGAGTTCCACAGCCCGCCGATAATCCAGAATAACCCCGCAGTCGGGGTGGCAGCAGAAAATCGCACGCCCCACGGCGCACTTGAATGCGTCCCGTTGAATCAAATCGAAGGCGGATTTCACAGCGCCACCCCTTCCTTGAAATGCGTGGCTCCGGTCCCGTGCACGGGGATATGGATTGAAAGGATACCGCTTCGGGACCCGTCGCAGAATAAACAGTCGGCGCATGAGGTCCCGTTGCGTTCACTGGCGCATAACTTTTCGAAACTATGGTGATCTAGATCCGGTGTGACCCGGAAAGTAGACCAGCCCATGCTGCGGGCGATGAGAAGTTCGGCGGTGGTGTCCACACTGGCCATTAGGATGGAACGCCAAGCTTGCAAGGAGGGCTTTCGCCATTGATGGGTATATCCCGTGTGACCGCTTGCAACACCAGCAATTGCAAGGGCGAGGCCGATGGGAATATGCGTGGGGTCGCCGTAGGCTCCGAAACGGACTTTGCGCCCGGTGAAAACCTCGAGGCTGCGCAAGGGAGAGTATCGGCCCGCTTTCCACGCTTTCCAAATCCCTTGCGGAGCCTGTCCGGGATTTACGTAGCATGTCCTTTCCACACCGAAGCGACCGTTTTCTTCGTGCCCCCGATGGACGCAAGATCCACAGATTAAGCGATCAAGACCCGTCCGGATCGCTTCGGTGGGGGAAACGGATTTGACCAGAATCCACACTTGGATCATGTCGCCGGTTTTCCGGTTGTCGGAAGCTTTGGAGAAGCCGGTCGCGATTACCACACGGTGCTGATCCTCATGGATGACGTATCCGTTGCTCACAGGGAACCTCCTTCAATCTCCTTCATGATCGCACGAAGAGCTGTATCAATGTGGTCGTCGTTCAGGTAGGAATAGAAATTAGGAAAGCCGACAGCGCGAGTGGCGGAATAGAACAGGTCCCAGCGAAGCCGCTTTTCGATGTCCTTTGCCCTTCCTTCCTTCCGGATGAACTCACGGTGCGCGGGTATCCGGGCGGCAAGCGGGCGGCAGGAATCGAGCAACCATTGATAATGTTCGGGCAGAATCTTCAATTGGCACCTCCAATGATAGCGTCAACGAGGATCCAGATGACCGGGAGGAGGAGGATGTGAAGCGCTAGGAAGCCTAGAGCGCGGAGGAGTTTCGAGGGGATTTTCATGAGGTAAAACGGAACCGGTGATCGGTTCACGGGGGAAGAATGCAACGGGTTGCGATAGGAGTCAACAGGAAATTACATGGAAAGATCGAAAGGGATTCACGGGCACACTTTGTGGGGCAAAGTGACGGGCATGGAAAGCGACCAGGTGAAGGAACGGAAAGCGGGAAAGAGCGGGAAGGGGAAGGAACCCATTATCCGTCCTTCCGGCGCAGTGAAAAAAAATGGGCCGGATCCCAAGTCCGTCGCGGAGTCCGACTGGTCACGGGTACTCGATGCGGCTTCTCTCGGGATCCCATTTGAGCGGCTTTGCCATCTAGCCGGCATGACGGACAAGACCTTCACGAAGTACTTGCTGCGATATCCAGAACGGAAGGAAGCCATCGAAGCCGCAAGGACTCGGGGGGAGTATGACCTCACCTCCGTTGTCCGCCAGTGTGGTAACGGCTGGCAAGGCTCCGCTTGGCTATTAGAAAGAACGAGAGGCTACGTCGCCCGCGCTCAACTCGATCACACTACCAAAGGAAAGGAGTTGTCGGTAAGTGGTAATCTACTAGGAGCGTTTGGTGGTGGAAACAAATAGGATAGCGTATACCAATAAGCGTATAGCAATAGGGACGACGGGGTAGGGGGGACCCCCACGAGGGGGGTGGGGTGATACCTGATACCCCCTCCCCGTACCCAACCCAATTTTATGGCAGTCAAGCAAATTAAGCGCAAGAAATCCCCTTCACTCGGCATGGGTTCGCATATCCCTGCTTGGAAGCAGCGGAAGCTCTTGGAGGAAGCTCAGCACCTCTCGAACTTCCCTGAGATGATGCTTGGCCTACGCGATACCTATGCGTGGCAGAAGGCGGTGTTGGGGGCTCTGAACGAGAAGCATGCGAAGGTGGCGTTGAAGGCTGCGAACGGCTCTGGCAAGACGAGCATGGTGGCGGCGTCGGCTGTCATATGGCACATGCTTCGCTGGCCGGGGAGTCTGGTGGTATGTACGGCTGGTGTGTACCGACAGGTGGCCGACGCTCTGTGGCCGCATCTGCGGAAGATGATCAATGGCTTGGGTGGCGAGGAGAACGGTTTCTCGATCAAGGATGGCGAGATCCGCTATGTATACCCGAGGTTGGTTGATGGCCAACAATTGATCAGTCGCTGCATCGGGTTCTCAGCCAGCAACCCGGAGAAGGCTGAGGGCTGGCATGTGCAGGGTCCGAGCAACGACCTGATGTACATTGTGGACGAGGCGAAGGCGGTGCCGGACGGGATCTTTCAGTCGATGGAGCGGTGCCAGCCGACGCGGACGCTGCTGATGAGCAGCCCCGGTGGCAGCAGCGGGTACTTCTACGATGTATTCCGCCGGAACGACGGCAAGTGGAAGACCTTTACCGTTACCGCTTTCGACTGCCCGCATATCCGGAAGGAGTGGATCGATGATCAGTTCGCCCGCTGGGGCGAGGGTCACCCGCTGGTTCGCTCGATGATCTACGCGGAGTTCATGGAGGACGATGGGAGCCTTACGGCTGTACGGACCGCCGACTGGCAGAAGCTGGTTAGTGGCCCACCCAAGGAGGATACCGAGGGGCACCGGTTGACCGCGGGTTGCGACTTCTCAGCCGGCGGGGACGAGAGTGTGATGGTGGTGAGACAAGGGAACACGGTGAAGGGTCTGATCCGCTGGCGGGACAAGGACACGATGGCGAGTGTGGGCCGGTTCATCAGTGAGTTTCGGAAGTGGAAGCTGAAGGCTGAGGATATCTATGCCGACGTAGGAGGCATGGGGGTGGTGATGTGCGATGCGCTGAGGGCGGAGGGGTGGGACGTGCGGCGGGTGAACTTCGGGGAGCGGGCGATACGGGATGATCAGTTCGTGAACAAGGCGGCTGAGATGTGGATCGAGTTCGGGCGGATGGTGGAGGAGGGGCGAGTGAACCTGGGACCGGTGGGTACGGATGAGGTGCTGCTCCAGCAGTTTGTGAGTCGGAAGGTGAGGACCAATGGCAAGGGGAAGCTGACATTGGAGGGTAAGGACGAGCTGCGAGCCCGCGGGGTGAATAGTCCGGATAGGGCGGATGCGGTGGTGCTGGCCTTCTGCGGAGCCGGGGGGAAGCGGATGGACGATTACATGAAGGCGTTGGGCGAGGATGGGAGGAGCCTATTGGAGCGGATGGAGGATGAGATGGGGGCGATTGAGGGGGATGGTAAAGGGTCTGCGCTTGCTGGTTGTGAGGTTGGGGGATAGGAAAGGGGGAGGATTTTTATGATGAACGACAAACAGCGGAACTCGTTACAGGGCCAGATAGTCGAGGCTGTTGGCCAACGTAGTCCGTGGGAGCTGCGGCAGACGAGGTGGTATGAGTTGCGCCATCATGGTCTTCGCCGGACGAACAAGCCCTGGCCCAAGGCCGCGGATCTGCATTGGCCGCTCATCGATACGGCGATCGAGAAGCTCAAGCCATTGTTCCTACAGCAGGCTCTGGGCATGGATGTAGTGGCCAGCTTTGTTCCGATGCGCCAGCAGTTGAATGCGTACACGCGGGTGGCTGAGGACTGGTTCAATTACAAGATTCGGGACAAGACCAACTTCGTGGACGAGGTCTTGAGCTGGGTCGATTACACCCTGATGAGCGGGCGTGGTGTGATGAAGTGCTTCTGGAATCCGGGTGACAAGCGGGTTGGGTTCGAGGCGGTGGACCCGATGTATATTGTGGTGCCGGCGTATACGACCGATTTGCAGGATGCGGACTGGCTGGTGCATGTGATGCCGATGAGCGTCAATGCGTACAAGCGGATGGCCGGCCAGTTCGGTTGGAAGTCGGATAACAAGACGATCGAGAAGATCCGGGGGAACCCGCAGGAGGATGATAACATACCGGGTGCGGCGTCCGAGAATGATGCGAAGCAGTTGAGAGAGGGTATCACCTATACCACGAACACCGATGGCGTGATCGTGTGGGAGGTTTATCGGAAGCGGGATGACGGGGTGTGGGAGGTTTATCTCTATAGCCCCGCGGCGGTGGATCTGGACCTGCGGGATCCCATGGAACTGCCCTATGATCATGGACAATGTCCGTTCGTGGACTTCCCGTATGAGATCAAGGACAAGGGTTGGTTCAGCCCGCGAGGGGTGTGCGAGATCCTGGCTCCGTTCGAGCTGAGCATGACCTCGATGTGGAACCATAAGCATGATGCGATGACCCTGTACAACCGCCCGCTGTTCCGTGCGGAGCGGGAGTTGCCCAACTCGATCAACCTGCGGTTCCAGCCGGGACAGATTTTGCCGTATGGTGTGGCCCCGGTTCAGATGCCGCAGCCGCCGGTGAGCTTCGATCAGGAGCTGAACCAGACGCGAGCGGTGGCGGAGAACCGGATCGGGAGTCCGGACTACGCGATGGGGAGCGTGATGAGCGGGGGTTCCGACCGGCGCACGGCGACTGAGATCCAGAGCATCAACGCGCAGGCCATGCAGAGCGGTGATCTCCGGGCAAGGTTGTTCCGCATGGCTCTTGGCAAGCTGTACCGGCAGGCGTGGAGCCTGTATGTGCAGTACGATAGCAAGAGTCTGCGGTACCGGTTCGCTGAGGATTCGCTGGAAGCAGACCCTGTCGCTCTGCACGACCAGTACGAGCTGGAGCCGAAGGGTGGAATGGACATGGTGAGCCGGCAGATGATGGTGCAGCAGGCCATCAATCGTAAGCAGTTGTTCATGAACTCGCCCTGGGTGGATCAGGTGGAGCTGGACAAGAGCATCATGGAGCTGGATGACCCGTCCCTGGTGAAGCGATTGCTGCGGGATCCTGGCCAGAAGGCTCAGGACGAGCTGGAGGACGAGACGAAGACGATCCCGACGCTCTTGGTGGGCATTCCGGTGCCGGCGAAACCGGGTCAGGACTACGCGGGCCGTATTGGGGTGTTGATGCAGTACCTCAATGGAGCGATCCAGCAGGGTCAGCAGTTCAGTCCGGCGGCCCAGAATGCGTTTATGATGCGTCTGGACAGCCTGTTGCAGTTCTACGAGCAGGTGGCGACGAACGAGGCTCGGAAACTGCGGAAGGAGATCCAGAAATTCTTGGAGGGAAGCGGTTTACTGGCGCAGCAGCAGGCCCAGATTCCGGTTCCGCCGCCTGAGATGGCGCAAGCCCCTGTTTAAGAACACAAATGACCTGCAAAGATTGCCGATATCGGGCCTCTGACAGCACTTGTCGGAGGTTCCCGCCCACCAGTAGACCCACTTGTTGGCCTACTGTGCTGGAATTTGATTGGTGCGGTGAATTTCACGCTATGACTACCATTGTTGTGCAGCCTCCGCCGGTTCCAGCAGCGATTCCGGCCCCTACTCCCCATGTAGCTACCAATTTGGAGCAGCTTGAGGAGGGTGTTGCGCCCAGAATCCGGGTTCAGAAGGTTCGCAAGCCCGAGAACATGAAGGACATCCAAGAATCACCCCTATTCCAGTCCTGATATGGCCGAGTACCAGGGCAAGAAGGTGACGCTCAACAAGCCGTTCTACACTCCGGGCGAAGCGAAGAAGCGGGCGGTTTATGTTCGCAACCCCAAGGGGACTGTGATCAAGGTTCGCTTCGGGGATCCGAAGATGGAGATCAAGAAGGACATACCAGCGAACCGGAAGAGCTTCCGTGCGCGGATGAATTGCGATACGGCGACGGATAAGACGACGCCGAGGTATCACTCCTGCAAAGCTTGGTAATTTATGAAGAAACAATCGAAGTTCAGCAAACTGGCAACGCAACTCAAGAAGGAGGGCGCGGATGATCCGAGGGCTCTCGCGGCATACATCGGGCGCAAGAAGCTCGGGGCCGCGGAGTTCATGCGTCGTCAGGCGGCGGGTCGTAAGAAGGCTGCGAAATGATCAGCACCTTCGCCAAGCTCCGAGCCGCGTGGACGTTCGCACGGCACCAGCGATGGGTGGATCCGCTCCCTTGGACCAAGGAGGACGCCACCGCGCTCAATAGCTTTTTCAAGAGCGATACCGGGAAGAAGTTCAAGGACGCTCTCCTGAACACGGTTCTGATGCAGAACGCTTCTGCTATAACAGACCGAAACCATTTGCAATATTCCTCAGGCTTTGCAATGGGTCAGGCCAGTCTTGTGAAGGTCATCGAGATGATGGCCGACCGAGAATCAATTACGGGGCAGGAAGATGATCCGGATTCTGCCACGAACACATAGGATCAAAGTTGCGGTTGCTGCGTCTGTGCGGGCCAGCAAACGAGTATAAGCACAATATGTCAGATGAAAACATGAGCGCGGATGCGATGCTCGCATTGGCCAGAGATCACGATGCCGGTGTCGATATCGACAGCCAGCCAGCGGAGCAGACTCAAAATACAAACGAGTCAGCTTCGGTTGAGCAGGAATCCTCTAATGAGGTGACCGCCAGCAAAGAGACCGATGGTGGCGAGCAGGAAGTCAGCGCGAAATCAGAGTCGGAATCCAAGGCCAAGCAGAAGGAGGAGAAGCCGAAGGATCAGAAGAGCAAATTCGCCCAGGAGCAACAGCGTAAGGCTAAGTCTTGGGAGCAGATCAACGCCGAGAAGGAGGCTATCAAGGCCGAGCGCGAGGCGGTGAAGCGTGAGCGGGATGAGTGGAGCAAGCAGCGGGAGCAATCCAGTGCTGCCGAGTCCAACTCGTTTCGGGACGACAAGGGATACACTGCGGAGGACTACGAGGCTGCGGCCAAGGAGTTCGATGCGGATGGTGATACCCAGTTGGCCAAGGCAGCGCGAGCCAAGGCTGATGGAGTCCGTAAAGCGGCGGGTGCCAAGCAGCAGCAGGTTCAGCAGGAGCGTTTCAACAAGTCATGGGCTGAGAACTATGGCCGACTCTCTGAGAAGGAAGTCTGGCTCAAGGATCAGTCCAGTCCTGAGTACAAGCGCACGGTTGAGTTGTTGCAGCGGGTTCCGTTCCTCACTGCGATGCCCGATGGACTTGTCCATGCGGTTGAACTGATGAAGCTCCAAGATACTGCGGGTCGATCTCAGTCGCTTGAGTCCGAGAATAAGGCTCTGAAAGAACAGCTCAACAAGCTCCAGCAGAAGACCGCTATTGGGAAAAGCGTTCCGGCAGGACAACTCAAGACCGAGGAGAAAGATTTCTCCCGATTATCTCTCAAGGAGCAAAGGGATGCGCTCATGCGAGCGTCGAGGGAGTTCGACCGGGAAGGCAACTGATAGCACAACCACAACTCAAATATGCCAGTTACAACCTCTACTACGCTAACCAGTCAGTTCCAGAACTACTTCAGCAAGGAGCTGCTCTCGATCGTCCAGCAGGAGACGATTCTTGATCAGTTCTCGATGAAGGCTCCGATCCCCAAGAACAATGGTAACAAGGCGATCTCGATGTTCCGTTTCGGAGCCCCGAGCATCAGCAGCGTTCAGACCATCGCTTCCGAGGGTGCTGCCATCAGCTCCGCGAACTATCGCGCTCTGGCCCTCAACAGCCTGAGCAAGTCGCTCGCTCAGTACGGTCAGGTGATCGGTTTGACCGACATCCTCCGCGCCACCGACCTGTTCAACTCCCTCCAGCAGGCCACCAAGACCTCCGGTCTGGATATGGCTCTGTGGGTTGACTCGGTGATTCGTAACACCCTGATCGGCTCCAACCTCACGGCCAGCGGTTCGTCCATCGGTTCCGCCGCCGAAGGTGGTGGTACGTTCGATAACTCGGACGCCGTGAACGTCGTCGCCAGCTCTGGCGGCGTGAAGGTGTACGGTAACCCCGCCACGCTGACCACGCAGAGCTTCTCTGCGCTGAACAGCGATACCACCGCTGCCAACACCACGATGACGGCGTCCGCTGTCCTCGATTCCATGACCCGTCTGAAGCGCAACCGCGCTCCGATGATCAACGGTGGGTACGTCCTGGCGACCGACCCCCGCGTTGCTCGTGACTTGATGCGCGATGCCGACTGGTTGAACGCCTCCAACTACGGCAACAAGGGTACCCCGTTCTACAAGGGCGAAGTGGGTTCCATCTACGGTTGCCGCGTTGTCCAACAGACCAACTCGTTTGTCAGCACCGGCTCCGGTACCGCTGCCGATGAGTTCATCTATCAAGCTACTGCCGCGGGTGGCGGTCTGGCTGTCAGCAAGGACATCATCGCCTCGTTCTTCTTCGGTAACGAGTCGTTCGGTATCCCTGCTCTGACCGGTGATGATCCGTTGTCTCCGAAGATCGTTATCACTGATACCCCCGACAAGAGCGATCCGTTGAACCAGCTCGTCACCGTTGGTGTGAAGCTGTACTTCGCCGCTCTGCGTTTGGCCGCTGGTAACACTGGCTCTACTGCCAATCCGACTTGGTACTTGGTGCATCGTACTAAGACCTCGACCACCCTGTAATATGCGACCCAAGACGGCCACCATCATGGTGATTGCCGTCAGCCCAAAGGGGCATCATCGAGCAATCGGTGGTGCCCCTTCTCATTCCGCTTGCGGATGTGAGGAGGCTGACAACAATGCGCCCATGATTTCTATTCCGGTCGAGGCTCTTTCCACCGACATGGAGGATGGCCAACAAGCCATGCCCGAAGTTGGTGATGAAGTTGTCCTAGAGGAAGTTCGCGGTGTTCTCAAGAAGCTCGAAAACGGCGAGGCTTATGTCGAGATCCGCAGTGTGAACGGTATGCCCGCTGAGTACGAGTCCAAGGGCGACAAGGGTATGGATAAGGAAGGCCCCATGGACGAAAAGGGTATGCGCGACATGGTCGCCGAGTACGATAGCGAGATGGAATCCTGATATGCCGATCTACACCTTCGAGAGCAATGGCAAGTCCATCGAGCATATCGCTCCGATGGGTACTGATTCCATTGTCCTTGATGGCAAGCGTTGGAGCAGACAGCCGGTGGCCCGCTTCGGGGTCACCGGTTTTGCCCGCGAGGCCGAACTCAAGGACCATGTGAAGAAGGGATTCAGCCGGATGGAAGACCGGCAGGGCTCCCGCTTTGAAAGCACTTTCAGCAAGAATCAAATTCGCAAGATCTGGGATATATGAGCGCAAATTCAAATCTGGCCACTGAGTATTCGATGGGCAACGGCGGGTTCCAGCTCGTCCTCGTTACCACGTTGACCACTGGCCCATTCGTTGCGGTCACCACGATTGCTCCGACTACCTTCACCTCGATCACCGGCAAGAACATCAGCGGCAGTTGGTCGTCGGCCACTATCCCCGCTGGCATCACGCTTCCTGGGCCGATCGACAGCTTCCAGATTTCGAGTGGTCAGGTGGTCGCTTTCAATGGAGTGATCAACTCTTAAGCCGTGACACTCGCTCTCGGAACAAGATTAACGTCCAGCGGATCCGGTGGGAATGTCACCCCGATCGATCCGCCGATCTTGCGCCGGGATCTTTTGCAGGAGGATGATTTCTTCGTCCTTCTGGAGGATGGGACGAGCAAGATAGTTCTGAGTTTGGGAACCTACGACATTATCCTCTTGGAAGACGGCGTGAGTGCGCCGGTGACCGAGTCGGTGTCGAGCCCCGGAAGATTCATTCTAACAGTTAACTGATATGCCAGATACGAAAATCACAGCCCTGACGGCGATCGGAGCCAATCCGATCATCCCAGCAACCTTCCCCATCCCGATGGTCGATCTTACCGACACATCGATGGCGGCGAGCGGCACCACGAAGAAGGTGACCGTGAACCAAATCCTCGGCGCTGGCGGCACCGCCACCCTCGCCTCCGCCACCATCACCGGCGATCTGACGGTGCGGACGAATAAGCTAAAGGTTGATGCAACTGGTGTTGCGATTGGTGCAACTTCCGCGAGCTATCCGCTTGATGTCACTGGAGATACTCGATTTATCGGAGATGCTTATTTGTTCTCAACAACTGGAGGCACTGCTTTCTCTAAGTCGTTGATCTTTGGCTCCGCTGCGAACCCATCAGCGGCTTCGATCTATAGTCAGACCGCAAGCGCAAACTCTGGCATCCTTTATTTAGCCACTGAAACCGGCGGCGTAATGACCGATCGGTTGGGCATCGGTGCAGATGGCATCTTTACATGGCAAAACGTCGGCGGAGTCGCTGGCACCGCCATGACCCTGAACTCCACGGGGCTGGGCGTGGGGGTTACGCCGAGTGCTGGTCGTGGTGCAATTCAGCTTTCCGCTGGCGTTAGCTTCCCCGCCACTCAAGTCGCTTCGTCCGATGCGAACACGCTGGATGATTACGAGGAGGGGAGTTGGGTTCCCACGCTTAACTCTGGCACGTTTTCGTCCGCAAGCTGCCGATACACGAAAATAGGAAACATGGTGACTATCTTCTTCGATGTCACCGTTGGAACTGGTGGCGGAAATCAAATTACCAATCTTCCGTTTACTGCTGCTGCGACTTCAACTGTTGCAAATGGTATTTACACAAATAACCAAGACTATGCGGCTGGAACCACTGCTCCAGTTGTTGTTGTTGGCGGATCTTCAAGCACTCTGTTTTTTAGGACTGTTGGCGATAACGTAGCGTTTTCCGCAATGACTCTGACAGCCGCCGCTAACCTCACCGGTTCAATCTCCTACTTCGTTTAATCCCATGATTACCCTCTCTTGGATCATCGAACGCCTTCTCGTTAAGCCGACCGAAGGCTCGCTCACGGATGTCGTCATCACCGCCGACTGGCGTTGCAACGGCTCGCAGGATCAGTACAGCGGAACGTGCTACGGCAGCGCGTCGTTCGCTCCGCCGAGTGGATCGTTCACGCCGTATCCTGACCTCACTCAGGATCAGGTGCTTGGCTGGTGCTACGCTTCTGGAGTCGATCAAGCAGCCATCGAAGCGAACGTCACCGCGCAGATCCAGAACCAGATCAACCCGCCGGTCATCGCTCCGCCGCTGCCGTGGGTGCCGCCTGCTCCTGAGCCGGTTGTTGTTGCGCCTGAAGCTCCCGTTGTTGAAGCTCCTGTCGCATGATTAAGATCGAACTCACACTGCAACAACTCCAACTGCTCCACCAGCTCTTGGTGATTGGTATGAAGGCCGGCGACGTGAACAATATGCGCGTCGGTCTCCCCTTGGTGGATATCCTAGAAGAAGCTGCGAAAAACCAATCAAATCCCACGTAAATGGACGCATCCAATCACGGCGGTGACACAAATCAAATGATCGCTTCCATGGGTGGAGCAGCAGCGGCCACCGCTGTTTCGTTTATCCCCTGGCTCACCGACATCGTTCGACTTATCACCGCCGTGATTGGCTTACTATGCGCCATCTACGGTGCGTATCGCTTATTCCACTCCAAATGAAAAACACCAAGACCACTCTCGCCGGCATCGGTGCCATCCTGGTCGCTGTTGGCGGCGCTCTCAAGGCCCTGTTCGACGGTGACCCGACCACCCATCTGGACATCACCACGACCATCGCCGCGGTGACCGCTGGCATCGGCCTCATCTGGGCCAAGGACGCCGAGAAGAAGGCCGAGTGAACTGGATCTACCAGATCCTGAAGGCCCTGCTCGACTGGTTCCGCGAGACCCCACCCACCGACATCCAACATGGAAAAGCACCCGAGGCTCTCAAGAACGATCTGGCTGATCGCATTGCTGGACTGCCTCGGTTGCCAGATGACCAAGGTGGTCCTGGTCCCTTCCGGTGATCCGGTGATGCTGGCCAAGCCGGTGAAGGCCAGCGTCTACGGATTCGATTCAAACAAGAAGCTGGTGGGGCCGTCCACGGTGACGCTGCCTGCCGGCTGGTACGCACTACCGAAGAACTGATATGGGAACTCCACTCACAGGCAGTAGCGTCGCATCGACATACACTGGCCTACTAAAAAGCTCCGACAACTCCGCGCTGACTACGGTCCTCAAAGCCGTTGGAGACGGCAGCGGTATCGATTCCGCGCTCCAGCTATCGACCACCGCGGTCAATACCACCGGTGACTTCAGCGTCGGGTCCAACAAGCTCACGGTGGCCGCGGCAAGCGGTAACACGGTCGTCGGTGGTACGCTCACCGTAACCGGCGCAACGAGCCTCAGCGGCAATCTGGCGATCCCCGGCAACCTCTCGGTGACCGGTACATCCACGCTCACTGGTGCCACAAGCGTCGCCAGCACGCTCGCGGTGACCGGAGCCACCTCGCTCTCAAGCCTTTCTACCAGCGGAGCAGCTACCATAGGAACCACTCTGGGGGTCACTGGAGCCTCTACGTTGGCCAGCTTGGGTGTCACCGGTGCGGCAACGGTTGGAACGACCCTAGGCGTCACTGGAGCGACTACGCTGGCAAGCGTTGGGGCAACCACCGCAAACATCGCAACGCTCAATGTTAGCGGGCTTACCACGGTTGCTGAACTTGATAACCTTGGTGACTCAACTGTCGGTGGGACACTTAATGTCACTGGAGCGACAACCCTCGGTGGGCTGACCGTTGCCGGAAATCTTGTAGCGAACGGCAACACCACAATCGGAAATGCCGGTGCCGATCTCCTGACGATCAACGCCAATGTCGTCACGCTTCCCAACGTCACTTCCGAAACGGTTGATCTGACCAATGACAAGGTGCTGATCACCGATGCAAGCGATTCAAGCAAGGTGAAGGTGGTTCCGGCCAGTCAATTGGGAATCACAGCTTCCAATGCTCCGCAATGTGTTCAAACGCTGTATAGGGATGTAACACCTCAAGGAACTGCATTTGTAGGAACAAACACTGGATCAGGAGTTGAGATCACTGTTCTCAATACAACCATTACGCCTCGGTCATCTTCTTCAAAGGTTCTTGTTTCTATAGCGGTTAATTACGCTGGAACAAACATAGAGAAGGGAGCTTTGCGTATTACTCGCAATGGAGTTGAAATTGGCTCAAACAATATAGGTTCAAGCCTGTACGGAATTGCGCCATTCACAGGACTTTCTCCATATAGCTCCAATTTCTTCAATAGTCAGTTCATTCAGATTCTTGATTCGCCAGCAACTGCGTCTGCTGTTACATACAAGATACATCTTTATTCAACCACTTTTGGAGGAATTGTTCCAAGTATGTGGTTGAATAGGACTAATCAAGATGTAACCAATAACACAAACTCTGCTAGTGATGCTCGCGTTAGCTCCTCAATGACGCTCCAAGAATACTTCGCATGAAACCCTCTGAAGTAGCCCAAGCGGCCTGCGACAAGCTCTCCTTCACCGACGCGAACACCCTCGCGTTGGCCAAGAAGTTCTGCATCCGCCGCTACTCCATGATCTGGGATTCGTGCCTCTGGAACGATACCCTCGGCGTTATCTCGCGCTCAGTCAGCGAAGGCAACGAACTGGTCACCCTCGACCAGACCGTAACCGCTACCTACGCCTCAGGTACCGGCTACAACATGTTCCTCGACTTCCCGGTCGCCATTCGATTCACGATCAACGGCGAAACCGATGGCATCGAAGTCCCCGCCGCGGAATGGGTCTCGTTCTTCCAGCTCGATCCCAACACCTGGAACAACGTCGATAGCCGCAAGTCCACCCCCGGCAACTTCGTCAACTGGACCCGAGTTATCGGAGCTTCCTACGGCGAAGCCGGCGTCCCGCGCATCAAGCTCGTTCCCACGCCCAACACCGATGGCAACCTATTCATCCTCGGGAAGAAGCAATCCCAGATGCGGCAGTTCGGAGAGAACCAAGCGATCGTCAACGACAGCAACTTCGAGCTGCGCGGTGTCGAGAACGCTCTGATGGCCTACACCGAAGGCGATCTCCTCGAATACTCCCGGCAGTACGGGAAAGCCCAAGCCAAGTTCCAAGAGGGAGCCGCTCAGGTCTCCATCATGAAGGACATGGAACGCGGCCAGCAGCAGCAAATCAGCCGCATCATTCCAGATAGCTTGTACGATTATACGTTCCAAGACATCCTGTAATCCGCCATGCCATTCCAATCCTCAGATGCTCTTGATGATCAGATGCTGTTGGATGGAAGCACCGGCTTCAGTACCGGTGTCGTCTCTGCTACTCGTCCCGATGCCATCCCTGCTACGAGCATGGAGTCGGCCATCAACATGGACTACGATGACTTCGGCAACCTAGTCACTCGTCTCGGATCCATCTCGCTGACCGGTAACAGCGAATCCAGAAACTGGGAGGAAATCCTCAGCACCTGGAACACGACCACCTCCAACTACGGCAGTAACCTTCCGACAAATGCGGAGGTCTATTCCGGATTTTACTTTGATACCGCAGCATCCGAGCGACTGGTCATCGCGGTCAGCGATCGGAACGCCAACACAAAGAACCTCTACTTCGGTTCCCCCGGCGTTTCGTACAACGCGATCAGCGGCGCGACGCTCAATAACGGGGCCACCTTCGTCTACTTCGCTCAGCTCAATGACAAGCTGTTCTATTCCGATGGCTTCGGAACCCTGAAGTATGTCTCCAGCGCGAATCTCAATAGCTCCATCGCCGCCGGAAAGATCAGCCGCATCGATGTGATCAATCAGGGTTCAGGTCACAACTCGATTCCCACGATCACCATATCCGCTCCTCCGAGCGGTGTGACCGCAACCGCGGAAGCAAGAATTGGCGGCGATGGAGCGGTTCTTTCCATCGTAATCCTGAACCCCGGCAGCGGTTACATCACCGCTCCCACCGTCTCCATCTCGCCGGCCAACCAGTCTCACGCGGTCGCTTTCGTATCCCTCACGCCGCCCAACAAGCCGCTCTACCTCACCACCCATACCAACCGGCTCTGGGCCGTCTCCGGTGATACCACTATCCAGCCCGATACCCTCTACTTCTCGGACATCCTCGATGGCGAATCCTGGGATCCACTCGGTTCCATCCGAGTCGGTGGCGACGGCGATCCCATCAAGGGTCTCTACTCGTGGTTCGGTTACAAGCTCCTCGTCTTCAAGGAACGCTCAATTTGGAGCGTGGATGCCGATCCTACGCAGGATCCTGCCGATTGGACCATATCACTCATCAGCGGCAATATCGGCTGCTCCTCGCACCGCTCCATCGCTGCGGTCGGTGCTGACGTATTCTTCCTCTCACGCGACGGCATCCGGTCGATGGCGCAGATCCAAGCCGGCACCCAGACCAGCGTCGGCCTCGCGCTCTCCAGCCCGATCAACGACCTGATCAGCAAGATCGACAAGACCAAGCTCGACCTCTGCGACGGTGTGTTCTGGAACAACCGTTATCTCTTGGCCGTCCCGTTCGTTATCAACGAAGCAAACGGACTCGGACTGGAGAGCGAGTTCGGTGTTCTCCTCGAATCCAATTCGTTGCTCGAACTCGAAGCCGCTTTCCCCCGGAACAACGCGGTCATCGTCTATCATTCACTGGCCCGCTCTTGGCTCGGGTACTGGGACAACTGGCAGGTGAACGACTTCTTTGCCACCTCGTTCTCTACGTTCGGACCCGTACTCATGTTCGCGGGCGACATGACCTCGATCTCAGAGGGAGCAGGCCAAGTCTGGTCGTTCAACGACTTCCTCCCGAACACCCGTCTCGCACCTGTCGCAAGCTCCGCGTACCTCGATGGCGGATCCCGTTACCAATCGAGCGTGATCACGAAGGCGTACAACCTAAACGAGCCAATCCCCGACAAGATCGGGTACAGCGTCCAGTTCGCGTTCGACAATCCGTACACCAGTTCCAATACGGACGCGGCGATCGCCTACTCGACCGACATGTCGGGGACGTTCACGGACCTTGATTCGAGCCTGACGATCACCAACTCTCAGAAGTTCCTCAAAGCGTACAACCTCATCAGCAAGGGACGCTGGAACACGATCCAGTTCAGAGTTCAGACCAACCCCAACTCGGGCGGTCGCCTTTCGCTTCAATCCACTATCCTATCTGGCTTCGTTGATTCTGTGCGTCCTCAGCAATGACCGCACATCCCACCATCATCGAAGCGGCCCAACTGCTGCGACAGCATTGGCCTACTTGTTCCACATGGAACGATGATCAGCTCCTCAACTGGATCGGACTCTTCAATGCCAAGAAGCTGATCGGTATTGTGAAGAACGAGGAGGGGAAGTGTGTTGGTGTAGGTGCCGTTCGATTCCTCAACTCGATCGAGGAGTCCGAGGATCTGAACAACAACTTCCCAGATGGTCACATCGCTTGGATTGAAATAGCGATTGGTGCTGAGCCTCATGCGGTTCAGACACTCTGGTTGGCCATGATGGGGCTATGCTCGAAGAACGTCACCAAGCTGGGTGGGTTCCGCAAAGGCATTTCCCGTTTGTACGATTTTGACAGGTACTCCAAACTACTGATGAACCGAAGGATTTCCTATGGGCGGCACCTATAAAGCACCAGATATAGCGGCGGCGAACCGCGAGGCCGTCATGGCCTCCATCGAGACTTTCCCGCTCCAGCGTGAGATCGAGGCGGCATCGCGCATAGGTGCCAAGGTTCAAGTTCCTATCTACAAAGACGGCAAGGAGACCGGTCAGTTTAGAGAGGTTGACTTCAAGGACGTTTCCGACATCGCTCAGACCAAAGCGATCGGTCAAGCGTTGGCTGATCTGGCTCCAGTGCAAGCTCAGCGAGAGCTTGAAGCCGCTCAGAAGTACGGCACCCAGTTCGCCCAGCAACGCCGAGCCGAGCTTCAAGCTCTTGACCCGGAGCGTTACGGCACCGCCACCGAGCCGGGACTCTACGCCCAGTTTCTCAAGGACATCGGAAGTCGCCCCATCGCCGAGGAAACCATTGCCGCGCCTTCCTACGAGCGCGTGGGCATGCCGGGTGGTCCCCAGGATACCGGTGAGGCCGCAAGGATCCGCAGCGATCTCGAACGCCAGATCGGTGCCGGTCTCGCTCAGGCCGGTACGCTCGATCCCGCTTTGATCCGAGCCGCTGAGCAGGCTGTTCGCGCCCGCGGTACCGCTTCCGGCAACGTCCTCGGTAACCTCTCCGCATTCCGCGAAGCCCGCGCTGTCAGCGAAGCGATTGGGAACGCCGATGTCCAACGCCGTCAGCAGGCTCTTGGCCTACTCCAGAGCGGTCAGACCACCAGCGATGTCGCCAATCGACAAGCGCAGGAAGCCTTCCAGAACATCCTCGCTGCCACCGGTCAGCGGAACACAGCGATGCAGCAGAGCTTCGCAGGCCAGATGGCTTCGCAGCAACAGCGTCAGGGCGCACAGCAGCAGAACATTGCGAACATCCAGTCCGCTCTGGGTCTCCAGCCGATCGTCTCGCAAGCCGCTCAGCTCGGAGGTCTCCAGCAGGGTGCTTCGCCGTTCGCTACTCCTCAGTTGTTCCAAGGAATGCAGCAGGCCAGTCCTAGTCAGCTCATGCAGACTGGCAGCAATTTCGCTCTCACCAACGCCCAGAACGCATTCCAAGCCTCGCAGGCCGGTTCTCCGCTGGCCATCATGCAAGGCATCGGTGGTCTTGCTGGTGGAATTGGTCAGCTTGGGACTGGTTATCGCGGTTTTGTTGGACCCTGATCTATGGCAAACGATACCGGATCAAACTACTTCTTCATACCCGGAGCAGAAACGCCCGCTCCTACTCCGGTCACGCCTCCTCCTGCCACCACCGAACCGGTATCTCCGTTCGAGAAGTACCTCATCGCGCTGGAGAATCTCCAGCCTCCTGTCGAGCTTACTCTTCCAACCTATCAAGAGCCGGCTCCGACTCCCGTTTTCTCGACCCAGCAGATCCGTAGGCCAACAAGCCTCCCTACATTCCAAGTCACTCAGACTCCTAGGCTTGGACCGATTCCGAGCGTCGTTTACGGCTACGATATCCCAACGGCAGTCGGTTCCTATGAGCCAGACCTGAGCAATCCAGCTACGATCGATCAGCCGTCTTTTGTACAACCTCCCACACAGGAAGTTGAAACAGGCGGCGGAGAGATGATCGGTGGAGGAGAACCCACCGAGAGCGTAGAGGTTGGTGATGGACTAATCACCGAGGCGAACAAGAACAAGTACCTCAATGAGTTCACGATGGATCTCCAAGGATCCAACGTCCGCCCTACGGTCACGTCACCTCCTGAAGACATTGCGCCGCCAGAGATAGAGGCTCCTCCTACTATCGTTACGCCGACTCCGGTGACGCCAACTCCGGTCACTCCGACGCCGACCACTCCAGTTCCGGAAGTGAAGATCCCTGAGATCGTTGAGCCTCCGAAGACCACGTTCCCGATTGCCACCGTTCCGGAAAATCCGGTGGTTCCTACGCCGGTTGTTCCCACTACTCCTGCAAGAGTTCCGGTTACACCAACCAATAGGCAGCCCATCGTGCGCCCTCTGATCGAGCCAACCACGATTCCGGTTGCGACCCGCAGGATGATTGAGGCTATATCCCCCGGCTACTTCAAGGACATCAACTACGACCCCGAGGAGATCCTCGCCGCGGCTATGCGGAGCATGGGTGGAAGACAGGCTCGTCGGTCAATCCTCAGCGAAATGCGATAATTTATGGCTACTCCAGACGAAATTAGAAGGCGGCTCGAAGAGCAGGCCAATAGGCGGGTTAACCCCCTGCTCAAGGGTCTTTCCATGCTCACCGGCGGAATCGCTGGCGAGTTCACCGGAACCAATGAGCAGATCCGCCAGCAGCGTCAGGCTAAGCGGACTTTGATGGCTGAAGAGGTAGCTGCATTGGAAGATCAGCGGATCCTTGAAAGAGCCAGAATTACGAGAGAAGAAGAGTTGAAGCGTCGCATTGCAGAGAAAGCTGCCGAGGATGAAGCGCGTCTTCTTGAGGAAACTCGCAAATCACGAGGCGCAGAGATGGCTCTAAAAGGAGAAGACATGGTTGGCCCACTTGATCCAGCGACAATGGCTGGAATGGCTGCTGCAAAGGCGGCTCAAGCAAGGGTTCAAGCTGAGCGTATAAACGCTCTCAAAGGAAGAGAGACTGAAATGCGTGGTTATCTGGCTGGTCGAGGGGTTCAACTTGGAGATCCAGATGTTGAGACTGTTGCGTTTCTAGAAGCTCAAGAGAGGTCAAAGGAAGCTCTCAAGAAGGAGCAGGATACCAAAATGCAACTCATGACTCCTAGCGGGTCAGTTGTGTATGGAAGTTATGATGAGCTTGCTAAGAAATATCCTGCATTAACTGCAAATATATCAGTTGCAAAAACAAAGGAATCAAAACCCTTGGATGTTAGCTTTAGAGAAGCAGATGGGGAGTATGTGTTTAATTTCGGCCCCGGTGTTTCTCCTGAAGAAGCAGCTAAATATAAGCAGGATGTTTATAAAGCGTTTGGAACTCCTAAGAAAGACGACCTAAGTGGTGAAGGTGCTGGTGGCGAAGGTACCAAGACGTTTCCAAAAGCACCTCCAGTAAAAGAAGGAGAGCCGATGGTTGGAAGGAGCGACGGCAAAGCGAGATCCGCTGCTGCTGCCGCTGTGGCTGCTCAGGCTCGTGCTGAGGCTGAACCTCAAGCTCTTGGACCTATGTCGCCCGAACAGGAGTTCTCTGCGATCAACAGGAAGCTGGCCGAAATGGAAGCCCGCGGTGGATCTTCCGCATACGGAGCTAGGCAGACTTTGACCACTCCGTTTTACACCGACGTTGCGAGCGAATTGAATGTCCAACCGGAGCAAGTGGGAGGCAGCGTTTACCAGAGGACTCCAAGAACTGTCGTTTCTCAAAACTTCCCCGCTGAACAGTTCCGCAATCTGCCTCAAGAAGTTCAGAACCGTTTGTACATCGAGGCTATGAACAAGTCTGCTCAGGCGATGCGCGATGCTAAATACAAGCCAAGTGGAACTTTTTCTGAATATCAACTGAATGATCCGTGGATGGGAAGCATGTTCGATAAGCTGAGCCGCTAACATTATGACTAAGACCCAGCGTGATTGGTTGATCGAAAACAAACTCGATCCGGAGGTCTATGATGTAGATGCGGAAGGGAATGTCTTTGAGAACCCAATCATGGGTAAGACTGAGGCTGGTTTGCGCTCAGCCGCAGCCAGCACAGTTCCTTCTCTGGCTGCTCTTCCTGCTTCAGTGGCAGGTGGTAAGGGGGGAGCCTTGCTTGGTGCACCGTTTGGTCCTGTTGGAGTGCTTGTAGGCGGAGGTTTAGGCGCGTTGAGCGCAGGTGCTGCGGCTGCTTACGCTACCAGTAAAGCTCAAGAAGCACTGCTTGAAAGGTATTCCCCTGAGACGCTCCAGAAGCTGTCTCAAGCTCAGGAAGAGCAGCCTGTCGCTTCGTACATTGGTGGCTTTGCTCCGACCGCGCTAACCGCTCGCCCTTCTTTGAAGGGTCTCAGTGAACTCGCCAGGCCACTGACTCGTCAGGCCACGCTACGCGAAGCAATCACCAAGCCCGCATTCGTTGAGCCTGCTATGAATGTGGCGGCGAACGTCGCTCAATCCACCGGTCAGCAGATCGCTGATGTTACACAAGGAGGGGAGTTCTCTGGTGGCCAACTCGCAGCAGACATCGCACTCGGTACGCTCTTCAATCGCCCCACTCGATTGGGACGCAAGCTGGGTATGGCTGAGGGACCGCAAGAAGGTCCGGTTCAGAATCTGGATCTGGAAGAGGCTAGGACTCGGGTAGGCCAGCAGATTGACGCCGAAAGAGTTGCAGCAGAACCCGCTCAAATTGAGCCTGCTCAACCAAAAGAAGAAGGTGATTGGTGGAAGTCATCCGCTGAACCAAGTGCTGATTTCATCAACGAAAAGGCAGCTAGGTTTAAGGTTGATGAGTTTGGAAACACTATTGATGCGTTGGCAAAAGAGCCTAACGCTAATGATATAACACAAACTCCTGAGCAAGTTCCTAACTTCATTCAGAATAAATACGGAGAATCATTACAGTCTACATACGAGAGTCTCAGTAAGATAAACGAGACAAGCGATAAACTGATACGCGGACTTGCTGAAGAGCAGATGGGTGAGATCCAACGGTCTTTGGCTCGAAAGAAGGAAGCAGAGACTCTTGGGTTTAGAGACATCCTTCCAAAGGCTAACGATGCGGCTCAGGACATCTACGACACAGTGTCTGGCCGTCTCCAACGCCAGGGCGAAGGAGCGAAGATCACTCAATCTGACATCGATGCAGCCGCTCAGATCGCTGCTCGTCGCAACCTGACCATCGAGCTGGATCGTCCGTTTGCAGGTTCCACCGAGGTTCGTGGTATGTACCTGTCTGATCCCAAGACAGGTAACCGAATCGTTCGCGTCAACCCGCTCATGGCTACCGCGGACACGGCCATCCATGAAATCGGTCATGATGTGTTTCAGGGGGTTACGAACCCGTCGATGCGGAAGTCTCTGCTTGAATCCGCTCAAGATACCCCCGCTTACAAGAGCGAGCTATTGGCCCGCGCTCCAGAGGTTCAAGAAGGCAAGATCACTCCGAAGCAAGCTCAGGAGTTCGCCCTCGAAGAGGGACTCATTCAGGCGTTTGGCGAGCAGATTCCGAACATCAAGCGTAGCGAGATACGGTCTTGGTTCTACGCCTTCAAGGCTTCTACCAAGCAGTTGCTGACTGGCAAGGTATCCCCCGAGGATGCCATCGCGTGGATGCACTATGCGACCACAGAGTCCGTTCCTTGGAAGGGTGTGAATGCTCCAAAGGCTACCGAGCAAAGGTTCCAACGTCCTGAAGAGCAGAAGACCCGAGCGTTTGCAGGCCGCGTTGCCGAGGCTGAACAGCTTCCCACCGAGGTCCGTGAGACGGTAGGCCAGTCTCCTGAAGCCCAATACACTCAGCAGAATGTGGGCGAGGTGGTCGATCGCGCATCATCCATGTCGCTCTCTCAGCTCAATGCTGATCTGGCCGATACCTCATCCAACACCAGGGTTGCTTCTGGCATGGAGATCTTTGGACGCCAGATCCGTTCTGGAGATGTGGCTGGCGCAAGCAGCACCGCGCTGGCACTTGCGAAAAGCGGAACCAGTTGGGGTCAGCTCATCAACCAGTTCAAGCTCCTCAACTCCTCCACCCCGGAGGGATTGGTCCTGCTGGTTCAGAATTCCTTGGCCAACAGGAATCGCAAGCCAATGACAGCGGAGCAGTCCCAGATCCTTCTGGACGCTGGCAACAAGCTCAAACTGGCCAACGATGAAGTCCTCGCTGCTGGTCGAGTCGCTCGTGATGCGTTCGCTGCCAACGATCTCAACACGATCAACAAGAGCCTGAAGCAGTTGGACTTGGCCGACGCAAAACGATCCGAGGTCGATGCCATCCTCAACGAGCAGCTTGCGAAGATCAATCCAGCCGACGCTGCGGACCTGTTCATCTCGATGGTTCAAGGATCGGTGATGGGTCCGATCTCTATCATCCGCAACGTGGTGGGTAATGCCATCAATTACCCTTTGCGTGAGCTTGGAGATATCGGTGCTGCACTCATCGATGCGACCTTCTCAAAGGACAAGAACAACTCCTACAACAGACGCGCTCGTACCATTGATCGAATCAACGCGATCTACAAGTCGCTACCAGCCGCGACAAAAACTGTCCTCAAGGGTTCCAATGCGATGCCGTATGAACCTGGAACCGACATTGGTAATCCGCTCAATTTCCAGAGAGCATGGAGGCGGATCGCTGAAGACATGGCCGCTGGCAAAATCGGATCCGCGTTGTCTCCTCGTAACCTGACCGAGGCGACCATAGGCATTCTGCCCGACATCATGCTGCGCCTGACTCAGGCCACTGATATCCCGTTCCGGCAGGCTGAACGCGCTCGCATCATCGGTGAGATTGGTCGAGCGAAGGGACTGTCAGAAGCTCAGATTCAGATCGCCGTGCGCGATCCCAAACTCGCGTTCGTGACTGATGTAGAAGCTCAACGTGGTCGCCGCGGATTCACCGAGGATGATCTTGCGACGATCGAGACCGAGTCTCTCAAGTCCATCTTTCAGCAGGACAACAAGGCTACCAAGGCTGTGGCCGGAATCAATCGGTTCATAAAGAATGAACTTGGGTCTACCGGTTACGTCCCATACCGCCTGATCTCGCTGTTCCAGAAGACTCCGATCAACGTAGCCGCAGAGGCTCTTCAGTTCACGCCTGCTGGTGCATTGCGAGATTGGGATAACATGACCCAGCGGGAAAAGAATATTGCCTATTCTCGCGTTCTCGTTGGAGCAATGGTCACCACAGCGTTCGGTTATCTCTACAGCAAGGGAATCATCACCCCAAACCTTGATACCGCTGGCGAGACCAACAAGGCTCGTGAGTTGGCCAAGGCTGGTGGCGTCATGCCTCCGGGTACGATCAACCTTTCGGCTCTAACTCGACTGGTAAACGGGAAGGATCCAAAGTTCCAAGGGGGAGATACCGTGGTCGATCTCTCGTCGCTCGGAACCGCGGGCGCATTGGGGATCATGGCTGGAACTTCTCTGCGCCAATTGGAGCGAGGACGCAGCAACGAAGAGGTAGCAACATCGCTCTTCAAGGCAGTTCCAACCTCTGGCCTCAGCTTTGTGATGGAGCAGCAGTTCCTCAAGGGAACCAGCGATTTCATCAAGCTCCTGTCGCAGGAATCCACCAACTCGATGGATCGCTGGCTCAAGAGTCTCGCGGTTACCGCCGCGTCTCCTGTGGCTCCAGCCATCCTCGGTGCCGTGCGCCGCGCCGAACGCGACAAGCTCCCTGCAATCGGTGGCCAGAGCTTCATCAAGGATACGGTCGATGAACTCAATCAGCGGTACGCCGCCCTTGGGTTGGCCATCCCTGGTGTAAAGGATCCGAACGCCATGCCGGTGCGTCGCGACCTCTGGGGTTCTGCCGTGGAACAGACCCCGAAGGGAAGCAACCCGTGGGTGTACCAGTTCTTCAACGCATGGAAAGCGCGTGACATTGATGCCGATCCGCTCAACACCTCGATCTACACGATCTGGCGCAGGACCGCTGACAACAGCGCGATCCCATCGGTGCCAAGCCCCAGCCTGACTTGGAAGCAGAAGACCTACGATCGGATGTCGCCTGAGCAGTACGATCGCTACACCGAACTTGTTGGAAATTATCGCCGACTGCGAGCAGAACAGGAGTTTATGCGTCCCCGGTTCCAGCAGGGTGGTGACGAGCGAAAGCTCAAGCTCCTCCAACGCGCCTACGACGATGGCCTACTCATCGCCAAGAAGCAGTTCGTTCGAGAGCTGATCCAGTCCGGCCAAACCCTCACTCCAATCGCCGCCCGCCGGGGCTTCCAGCAGCCGTCCGAATAAAATTCGCAAGAATTCTCTTGCACGTTTTGCGGCACGTCTCTACTTTCGACGACGTGAGCGTGAAACTCCTGACAATCAAAGAGATCGCAACGGCTCTCGGGACTCATCCCGAGACCGTTCGTCGCTGGATCCGGGGAGGTAAGCTACCGGCCATGAAGGCCACCAAGCGCACGATCCGTGTCCGCTCTGACGTAATCGAAGAAATGCTACGGCAACAAAACCCATGAACGCAATCGCAACGACAACCCCCCAGTCCTCCGACTCATCCTCGGAGATGTACAGTAAGATCCAAGATCCCATCACCGCCATCGAGAAGATGGGCGAGTGGATTGCTTCCAGCGGAATGCTGGGATGCACCAAGGTCGAACAAGGTAAACTCATCGCGTGGCAGTGCGCCGCCGAGAAGAAGACCCCGTTCGACTTCAAGCGCGAGTACCACATCATCAATGGTTCTCTCTCCATGCGCTCCGATGCCATGCTCGCCGGATACCGCGCCCGTGGTGGCAAGGTTCTCTGGAAGCAGTTCGATAGCCGCGCCGCGGTCGCCCTCTGGACCTACGACGGCAACTCCTGCGAGATCAGCTTCACCACGGAGGACGCAAAGCTCGCTGGCCTGCTTCCCGCCAAGGCGGGCTCTGGGTGGGCCAAGGATCCCTCCGCAATGCTCCGCGCTCGGTGCATCAGCAAAGCGGTTCGCATGCTCGCTCCTGAGGTTGTGGCCGGCATCTACACCCCGGAAGAGACCGAGGACTTCCAGCCTGCTATCGCGGAGGTTGCTGCCGCTCCCACCAAGAGCTTCGACATCACCGCCAAGCTCGAAGCCCTGTTCGAGTCCCGCGAGGAAGAGGTCAACGCCCTGCTCATCAAGGCTGGTCGTATTTCGGATATCCAAACCTTCCGCGATCTCCCCGATGCGGTCGCCTCCAAGTACATCGCCAAGCCCGACCTGATCCTCTCCAAGCTGCCTGTGATCGTCACCCCTGAGATCGCCACCACGGAGGTATCCAATGGTTGATATCATCCACGACATGCCCGCCGCGGATTACCACGCTGCGAAGGCACTCTCCAAGTCCGGCCTCGACCAGTTCCGCAAGTCCCCCGCTCACTTCCGCGCTTGGCAGGATGGCAGGACCAAGAACGAAACCAGCCCCGCGCTGGAGTTCGGTTCCGCCGCTCACTGCGCTGTCCTGGAACCTGAGCGGTTCGTCATCACCTACAAGCTCTTCACCGGCGATCGCCGTACCAAGCAGGGTAAGGAGGACTACCAGCTTGTCATCGACAACGGATTCACTCCGCTCAACCAAGACCAGTGGGACAGCATCACCGGTGTCGCCGCCGCGGTTCACGCCCATCCTGCTGCTTCTGGCCTACTGGATGGAATCAAAGCGGAGGTCTCGTACTTCACCGACTGGAAAGGCATCGAGGTCAAAGCCCGCATCGATGGCATCGGCAAGGACTACATCATCGACCTCAAAACCACTCAGGATGCGTCGCCAAGCGCGTTCGCTAAGTCCTGCGCTCAGTTCCGCTACCACGTCCAAGCCGCTTGGTACCAACGCATCACCGGCATCAATCGGTTCGTGTTCATCGCCGTTGAGAAGGAAGCTCCCTACGGTGTCGCCTGCTACGAGCTTGATCAGTTGGCCATCGATGTCGGACATTCAATCATCGATGAACAACTCAAGACATTCATCGAGTGCCAGGAACTGAACTCTTGGCCCTGCTACCCATCCACAACTCAAACCCTTTCGTTGCCCACATGGGCGATGCGTCAGTCCGAATAACAAACACAACACAACACCATGAAATTCACAGTCGATCGTTCACAAGCCGAAGTTAAGCCGTTCGCCAGCCCCGGCGAATACATCGTCACCGTCAACTCCTGCAAGGATGACAACCTCGATAAGAACGGGAACCCCGTCTGCATCCTGCGCTTTAAGGGTGGCAACGGAGAGGTCATCAGCGACCGCTTCGTCCTCAAGGATACCATGATGTGGCGGCTTCAGGCCCTCATCTCTGCCACCGAGGCGAACATCAGCGATGGCGATGAGTTCGACTTCTCCATTGGCGGCGCGTTCTTCCGCTTCCTTCAGGGGTTCGTTGGACTCCAGTTGGTGGTCGTCCTCGAAGAGGAGAAGTACACTGACAAGCAAGGAGCCGAACAGGTTACACTCCGCGTGAAACGAATGAAGAAGGTTCCGGTGGATGTCGATGACATCTAAATCCTGAAACGAAAGCCCCCCGGAGAGTGCAAGCTCCGGGGGGTGACAACGAGTCCGTAACAAACAATACAGAGCGCAACGACACGCTATGCAGACCAAGAATCATCCCGAAATCGTTCCGACGCAAGCCTTTCTGCTTCGTCCCTACCAACAACGAGCAGTCGAGTGGGCCAAGAGTAGCGATGGACTCATCATCGCCCCTGCTGGATGCGGCAAGACAGTCATCGCTTCCTCCATCATCAAGCACTATCACCATTTGAATCCTGATTGGTCGTTTGGTTGGACAGCTCCAACACGCGAAACATGTGAGCAAGCTCGCGCATCGTTGAGAGCCGCCGGAATTCCGGATGGCATTGTGGATATTCGTTGTCCGCATGAGTCGGTAGACTTTAGTAAGAAGAATCTTTTAGTAGTTGACGAATCGAAACACAGCCCTGCCCGTGTTCTTCGAGCAATTATTGAGTCATGCAATGGTCTACGCTACGGTTTCGATGCCACCCCTTGGTCCGATGATCCAGAGCGCAACGCCATCCTTCGCAACCTATTTCGCAACAACCAGTTCGAGATCAAGCGCGAGGAACTGGGCAATGTTCTGGCCCACGCGACCGTGTACATGAGTTCGGCCACTGACTTCCTGATCCAGCAGAAGATCGATGACCACATCGAGAAGCTCTTCACCGAGCGCAAGCGGTACATGCGGATCAGCCAGCCGGAACTCCGAGCCATGTGCGCTTGGGAGGCGATCACCGAGATCGGTATCTGCGGGAACAAGCAACGCAACGCCGCGGCGATCATGTTTGCAAACTGCGGTGGTCATTCTCCAACGCTCGTTCTTGTTCCTAGGGTAACCCTCGGGGAGGAATACGCCAAAGCGATCGGCGACGCCGTACTCGTCTACTCCAAGATGTCCAAGAAGGCGCGGCGCGAGGCGATGGAGGAGTTCAAGGCCGGAAACATCAATACCATGATCGCCACTTCGCTGGCCGATGAGGGACTTGACCTTCCCAACGTCGAGACGCTCGTAATGGTGTCTGGAGGCCGATCCGCACAGAAAACGATCCAGCGGGCCAGCCGTGCGCTGCGGCGGTCACCAGGTAAGGACCAAGCGTTCATCCACGACTTCAAGGATAACTTCCACCCGCTCGCTCAGGCTCACGCCAACAAGCGAATCAAATGCTACAAGGAACTTGGCTGCACGATCCCATGAACACCGCCCTGACCATCATGGGCATGGCCATCCTCCTGCCTCTCTGTGTGATCGCCGGGATCTATGTAGGCCACTCTCTCACCATTAAATCACAACAAACCAATGACAAACAAAACAATCGTAGCCTGTGACCCAGGCGTGAACGGCGGGTTCGCAATTCATACCAAGGACGGGATCCTCCTGTTCGCAATGCCCGAGTCCTTACCGGATATGGCGCAACTACTAAGCGGATTCAAATTAGCAGATAGCCATCTCTGGATTGAGAAGGTCCCCAAGTTCGTGTCAAAGCTGACTCCTGCTGCTTCGGTCGCCACCCTGCATGAGAACTACGGCATCATCCAAGGACTGGCCTACTCTCTTGGCTACGCCCTACACCGCGTGGAACCCAAGATCTGGCAGGATCCTCTTGGACTCGGTGGAAAACGATCCTGCGCCAACTCCGCGGAATGGAAGCGCAAGCTCAAGAGCAAAGCCCAGGAACTATACCCGCACCTCGACGTGACGTTGAAGAACTGCGACGCCCTGCTGGTTCTCCACTACGCAACCGGAGGCGGTCGATGAGTCAGCAGGCCAAGCGATTGATCAACGATGGTACCGGGGTGTACCAGATGAGCAGAAGCCAAGCCGGTGAAATATATCGTGCAGCGAAGAAATTGAAGAAATATGAAATCAGCTATTGGAATAGGAATAAAAGGAACAAACAAACCCAAACGAAACCGTGATCTTGTTAAACACGTTTTAGTGTCACCAGATGTGCATGCTGAGTTAAAGGCATACGCAATCAAAAATGGATATAGAACTCAGGGACTGGCAGATGAAGCAATTGCAGAATATCTAAAGAGACAGGAAACCAAATGAACATCGAAGAAACCAAAGAAGCCATCCGCATCATGCAGGCATTTGTGGACGGGAAGGAAGTGGAGTGGAATTATCGGGGGATTGAAAGATGGGAAACAATAATCTCACCCAAGTGGAATTGGATTGATAACGAATACCGCATCAAACCCACCCCAACATTCCGCCCGTGGACTGCGGATGAGGTGCCGCTGGGTGCGTGGATGAGAATGAAGTCAGACAGAGAATACAGATTCCTGATATCCAACACTGAAAGTTTTAGTGGTAGAGAACACTGGTTGGAAGATTTTGAACATAGCACCGACGGCGGTAAAACGTGGAAGGAGTGCGGGGTGATGGAGGAGGCGAAATGAGCGAAGAACTATTGAACAAACTATTGGAATACATCGACGCAGCAATCGACGCGAAATCTGAACAAGCCAACTCTGAAGATGGAGGATTGATTGAACAGCTTCGAAAATTTCGCGTAAGGGATGAACTGTTCAACCTAATTAAGAAGGAGGCCAAGCCGTGAAGTACCGCAAGAAACCAGTCGTCATTGAAGCGACTCAATGGATGAGGCATGGCGATCATCCGTTGGACTACAGCAAAACGCACGATGGATTTGAGAACGGTGAATTGCGCCAGTTCTCTCCAGAGCATCGCAAGCAAATGCAGTGGGAGGGCGACATCGTGCGATACTACCGATTGCCCGGTGTGAACGGCATGACAAAGTGCAAGCATTGCAACCGGATCATGCACGACCACGGTTGGATCGACACGCTGGAAGGTGGGCACATCGTCTGCCCCGGCGACTACATCATCACCGGAGTAAAGGGCGAACACTATCCGTGCAAGCCCGACATTTTCTGGAGGACCTATGAGATGGTGGAGGAATCGAAATGAGCGCACCAATCAACGACGGAGGACCGGCGTTTCCACATACAACGAAATGGGACGGAATTACTCCAGCAATCAATTACCATGGCATGACCCTGCGTCAATACGCTGCGATCAAACTACGCGTTCCAGCCAGCGGAACGGATTGGCTGGATGAGATGATCCGCAAATCAAATCGCGACATCTTTGCGGCGCATGCAATCAACGAAGTGGGGTGGTATGAAAACATGGATAAGTCCGCAGCAATGGCATACCTCATCGCCGACGCGATGCTCAAAGCGAGGGAGGCGAAATGAGCGATACCCCAATATCAGACTCGACTCCTCACAACGTGGCCGAACTCGGCATGCTGTGCAGGAGGTTGGAACGCGAACTCAACGAAGCCAACAAAACAAACAGACTCCAATACGAACTGATAACGACCGCAGAAAAGCGTGGAGTAGATAAAAGTAAAGAGGAACTCAACGCGGCCAATGAGCGCATTAAACGGCTGGAGGCAGTTGTCAACGACCCTCACGCCCTGTGGGCCAACTGGTTGCGTGGGAGCGTTGCTCTGCCGGTGGGCATCGGTGACGTAAGGGAGTATCAAGACCGCATCAAGCGGTTGGAGGCAGCGGGGGATGCGATGGAAAAGTATATCTTCGATCAAACCAACACTCGATGGATTATATGCGCTGTTCAATGGCGCGAAGCCAAGGAGGCCAAGCTGTGAAAACCGCACCAGACAAATGCCCGTTCTGCGAATCGCCGATCATGGTTCACGGCGGGAACATACTGAGGTCGGATAACTGCGGATTCGCTACCTACGAATGCCGTACCGTTTACGATGTCGAACTAGCTGACAATCAATGGAAACGGGCAGAGCAATCTATGGCATGTAAGACTCGTGAAAATCAACTACTGACAAAGCAGCGTGATGAAGCTCGTGAGCGCATCAAGCGGCTGGAGGAGGCTTTGGACTTAGTAGTACTTCACTGCTCATGGGTTCATCATTCAAAAAAACATCAACACAAATACGGCGAACCATGTCCGGTAGTTGCGTTGATTGAAAAAGCCAAGGAGGCCAAGCTATGACACTTGAAGAACACCTTCGGTATATGGCTGAAGACCCTTTCGGGCCGTGTGACAAAAACTCACTACGCAAATTCGCACTCGATGTCCGCAAGCTGGAGGATCGGGTGAAACAACTGGAGCAGGAGAACGACGCATTGCGAGCGGATCTGCTGCTGTGGGACAAAGCTGGCATCGGATTTACCACGGAGGACAAGTCGTGAACCTCAACGATTCCCAGCGCAAGCTCATCACCAACAGCATTTCCACTGTTTGGAAGGGAAAGCGCGAATGCCCGATCTGCATCCCCACCACCGTTTGGAGCATTGGAACCGTCGTTGAGGTCCGAGAGTTCAACGAAGGCAATCACTGCCCCGGCGCTGCAATTACTCCGCTGATCCAAGTTCAGTGCAACAACTGTGGGTACACCGTGTTGTTCAACGCCATTGCATTGGGTGTCGTTGACCGAGACACCGGCAAGGTGAAGGAGGTGAAGCCGTGAAACGCTACACCCACATCGTATTGCGACGAATGCCTCCACTGAATGGATTCAGCATCAAGACTCCAGAAGGTAAGTTCCTAAGCGACATACGTCCACGGGGCATCGTGCGAGAACTCAATCGTCTCAACGACCGCATCAAAGAACTCGAAGCCAAAGTGGATGAACTCCACGACTTGGAGAAATGGTTGGAGGGAAGATGATCGTACCCATCGGCCCTGCCGCATTCGTGTTCCGCCACAAGAGAACCGGCCAGATTTTCGTCGCACCCAGCGAGCGGTGGCATGAGTTCTACGACAACAAAGAGGACTGGGAACACACTGCGAGCGTGAATGCTTGCGGAGCTTTACAGTACATCATCGACGCCAAACCGGCTGAGAGGAACCGATACATCAAGTCACTTACGAAGAAACCATGACCATCGAACAAATGAGAACCATCGACGCCGTCAAGACTTGGAAGGAACTGGAGGAGGCCAAGGAGCGCATCAAGCACCTGGAATCAGCCATCCGGAAGACCATCGACGACAACCGACACCTGGCCGACGGAGACAACTGCACCCTGATCGACCTCAAGAAAGCCCTTGCATAACCAACGAATAGAAGAGAAAAATGACGATACTCCAACAATTAGGGTTGACGAAGGAATCCATGTCACGCATGGTCGGCCATGTCACTCCGTTCAAGGATCCGAACCCTCGGATCAACCGGCGGTGGCCGGCTGTTCCAACCGAGATCCGAGATGCCATCCTTAAGGAGGACAAGTCACGCACTTACCCAGAACTATCCAAGAAGTACGGTATCTCACTGTCATGCGTATGGAACATCAGGAACAACAAAAACAACAAACAACAATAGAGGAACTACAACGATGGAAACAGTTATGTCACGAATTGGCCGATTGCTTGGGATGCGGATGCACAATCCAACACGGCCTGTGTGTCCAGTGCCACAAAGCACAGAAGCGGTACCGAGCAGTCCAAATACCTTTGAGGTAGTAGCAGTCAGTAAGAAGAAGAGCAGGAAGCACAACGTCCTGCTCAAACCCAACTACATGAAACTTAGCGATTCAATCGACACGGTTGTCAAACTACGGACTGAAGGTCTCACCTACCGGCTCATCGGTGAACACCTCAAGATGTCCAAGCAGCGCGTCTATCAGATCATCCAAGCCGGCAAGCAGCGCGATCTGGATAGGTCTAAGTGGACCTTCGGACTCAGCGTCCGGAACGCCAAGCTGATGGATAAGCTCGGTATCACTTGCAGCGAATCCGCGAGGGTTGCTGTTGCAACAGGAGAGATCGCTCCGTTCAAGTGGGCCAACTTTGGTCGCAAGTCCTACACCGACCTCTGCCAGTGGCTCGATGTCAAACCGCTTGAATCCATTCCCAATCGGAAATGTCCTCACTGCGGACTCAAAACATGACCGCTCGTCACCAATACCCACTCGTAGAATCAATCAAGGTGGTCCGTCTCTCCTCGGGGCGGACCATCCGCATTACAAGGGATCGTACCAAGCAGGATCTCAAACTGATCCACGGCGACGGAGACATCCATCTCACCTGCGTCACTCACGCCGACGATCCAATCGAGATGATCAAGACACTGGCCCGCCTCGAAGACGTTCGATCAGTCGAACTCACCGACGACAAAGGCAACGGAATCATAGTCCACAAACAAAAATAACATGCACCAGTCCTCAACACACGACATCGTAACGGCACTCAAGATCGTCAGCACCCAAATCGAATCATCCGATGGAGTCGCACAAGCCCTCTGCCTCGAAGCAGCAAGTCGTCTCACTGACATGGTCCAGCTCACGAGCGACCTCACAGCACACGTTCTCGCCAATCCTGTCCATCACCCTCGATGTAACTCCAAGACCAAGGGTACCTACTGCAATTGTATCCTGGCGCGAGTCCTCCCCACATGAAGACCCCAAGACACGAACAACCCTGGTACGAATCACGCCTGCTCAATAACAAGAAACCCAGCCCCATCACCGAAGAGGAACGAACAAGCATCACCGACGAGAACCGTCGGCTCATCGAGGAGTCGGCCAGTATCATTGCCACCGGCGTCAAACGCGGATGGATCTCCTTCCCGGCGAAGACCGAAGCCGAGACCTGGGTGCCATCACCAACCGGTCCCCAGCCACCAGATCCTCTCAGCATGATCTGGCCAGAATCCTAACAACCCCCTAACAAGCAACGAATCAACGACATGACAACGCTCCAACGAGCGGCCCTTTGGCTTTCCAAGGTACCGCCAGCCATCTCCGGATCCGGTGGCCACAACGCCACCTACACCGCCGCAGTCGGTCTCGTCCACGGCTTCGCCCTCTCCCATGTGGACAGCCTCACCCTCCTCGAAGACTGGAACAAGTCCTGCCAACCCCCGTGGAAGGCCACAGAGCTGGCCTACAAGCTCCGAGATGCCGCGTCCCGCGCTCACAATAAGCCTAGGGGCCATCTTCTCGAAGCCGGGGGATCATCACCCTCCGGATCATTCGACATCAGCAGGGTGACATTCAAGAAGCCGGTGGCCGACGCCCCGGTGCCAGTTCCATCGCTCAGCCCCGTCGCTCCAGATCCACAAGCCAGCGAGTTTAAGCGGTTCATGCTGGCCGCGTTCGCCCCGACTGAAGTCGTCTGCATCTGCGACGCCGTCGAGGAGGGTAGGCCAGTCAGTGCCGGCTCATTCATCACGATCGAGGAATGGCTCAACCGCTTCGATGATCCCCAGTCCCGCATCCTGTCCCCGGAGCGCGAAGGCATCTTCGTCCGCATCAACCCCTTCAAGCCCAACCTCTACAGCGGCAGCGACAACGATGTCAGCGCGTTCCGCCATGTCCTAGTCGAGTTCGATGACCTCCCAAAGCCCGAGCAGGAACAACGCCTCCGGGACTCTGGCCTACCCATCACCGTCCTCATCGACTCCGGGGGCAAGAGCATCCATGGCTGGGTCCGGGTGGACGCCCCATCCCGCAAGGAATGGGACGCCCGCCGGGATGAGATCTATCGGGTAATCCCCGGCATCGATGCCAAGAACAAGAACCCCTCGCGCTACTCCCGCCTCCCCGGCGCATGGCGCAGCCCCACCTCGCAGCAACGGTTGTTGGACACCAACCTGGGTGCCGCATCCTGGGAGGATTGGCTCACCAACCGCGAGACCGATGATGACCAGTCCACCATCGTCACGGTCAAAGACCTCCTCGACTTCGATCCCAAGAATGATCCGGACAACCTCATCGGCAATCGTTGGATCACTCGCGGCTCATCCATGATCATCAGCGGCGGTACCGGCATCGGGAAGTCCAGCCTGATGATGCAGATCATCGTCCGCTGGTGCCTCGGCCTCGACTTCTTTGGCATCGCGCCGATCAAGCCATTGAAGATCGGGGTCATCCAAGCGGAGAACGACCGCGGCGATCTCTCCGAAGCCTTCCGCGGGGTCACACACAGGAAGTTCACCATCGAGCAGATGAACATGCTTCATAGGAACCTGGAGTTCCGCACCGAGACCGTTCGCACCGGCGAGCAGTTCTTGGCCTACGCCCGCCGATTCATCCACAAGTCCAAGCTCGATCTCATCATCGCCGATCCCCTGTTCTCCTACTTCGGCGGAGACCTGAGCGATCAATCCGAGGTCAGCGTCTTCCTCCGCAACAAGCTCCAGCCCATCCTCCACGAGACCAAGGTCGCTTGGATCTGGATGCACCACGTCTCCAAGCCCCAACGCAAGGAAACCGGCGAACCCCTCACCACCATGGAACTGGCCCACTCAGGCTTCGGCTCCTCCGAACTCGCCAATTGGGCGCGGGAGATTGCCGTTCTCCATGAAGTAGGCCAATCAAAGCCTAGACGCTTCCAATTGGCCTTCTGCAAGCGGGGAGGGAGGATTGGACTCCCTTCCCCCATTCTCAACCTTCAGCACTCAGCCACCGGCATCCAGTGGGAGGAGTGCAACCCCCTCGCGTTCACTGGGGCTGATCTGAAGGGGGAGAAGAGCGGGAAGCCTTCTTATCCTCGTCGAGGGCGTCGCGCATAGCCTTGAACCAATCCTCTCCATCAGCCGCTTTCTCTTCGGGGGGAGCGGCTTGTTGCTGTTGGG
>Ga0209820_1000031_pt1 | contig 36771 bp, 32 predicted proteins | sample PPLLak21cMay2015_FD_187254 | JGI IMG/M metagenome (GOLD analysis project Ga0209820, IMG submission 187254) | Freshwater sediment microbial communities from Prairie Pothole Lake near Jamestown, North Dakota, USA - PPLs Lake P7 Core (1) Depth... | ecosystem: Environmental > Aquatic > Freshwater >...
CCCCGGCCGGGCGGCGGAGCACGGCTATTCGGCCGCCAATAGCCCTATTGCGAGGCGCGCGGGCGTCCGAGGGGGTGAGGGGCACCACGTAGATCCCTCCCCCTGGCCACCGCTCTGGCCACCCCCCCCTGGCCACCTCCAAACGGTGCTGGGGCAGCGGATTCTCGACGAGTTTGGCCACGCGCTGGCCACGTCCGTAGATCTACGGATACGTCCACCCTGAATCCCGTGCTGGACGGCGTTCTCGTCTATTCGCTGGCCACCCCCCTTTTTCGCTGAGAATCCCGTCCAGCAGCGGATTCTCATGTAGGTTGGCCACCCTGGACACCGATTTTTCCAAGAGTTCTTGGGGAGGTAGGGAGGGTATATATAACGATCGTTATGTAAAATAGTGATCTACCCCCTATAGAAGTTTTGGGCGTTTTGGGGTGGCCAGGGTGGCCAGCCCACATTAGAATGGCGTGCTGGTCGACGTTTTCGACGAAAAAGGGGGGTGGCCAGGGAATAGGCGAGAATGGCGTCCAGCACGGGATTCAGGGTGGACGCCCCCCCTTGGCCAGGGGGTGGCCAGGGATCGGCCTGCGGCGGCCGGTTCCTGGCCTCGCCCCTGCCTTTTCGCCTGGCCATGGGGGGTGGCCAGGGCCATTTCGCTGGCCGGCGCCCCGCCGGGGGGCTAAGGTGGTGGCGTTGGGGGCGGCGGGCGCTGCCGCCATTGGAGGGGGATGTGGCCACGGTCAAGAATAGTAGGGAGATCACCCGGCGGCTAAAGGCACTGCACGGAGTGCATTGGCGGCAGAGGTACGTACCGCAATCGCCACCCCGCACGCCCCTTGGCGCGCTGTGGCGCGCTATCATCGAGCAGTGCGGCTATTGGCCGGGCGCCTCCGGCCTGGGGAATAAGGCCAACGGGGTTTGGGAGGACATTATGCCGGGGATGTGGGTCGAGGACACGGCCACGTTCATGCTACTATTAGGGAGGTATCCGCCGGCCTTTGTCGCGGATGGGACGTACAGTAGTGGGAAGGACCCCACTATTCGGAAGCAGGCCAACCGCGTGAAGGGGTGCCTGATGCTGAACGTCCGCCTCGGGCCGCGTGGCGGCTGGGCGGGCCTCCTGTTCGGCACGGCCGAGCTCCTGTGCCCACCCGCCGCGTGGCCGCCCCGGCTGCACGCCGCGCTCCTGGAGGCGACCAGGACGATGTGGGTGCCCACCCCGCGGCGCATGGCGCACCAACTGCTGGCCAACGACAAGGTGGCCGCCCTGCCCTCCGTGGAGACGGCCGACGCCCCGCCCGCCGAGGACATGGCCGCGTTCCTGCTTTTCTGCCTCGGGATCACCTTCGAGCAGATGGAGAGGGCGCACGCCATCATCCAGCCGGGCCTGTCGTACGCACAGCAGCCCGCTCGCGCCTTCGAGGACGCCGCCCTGCGCGCCATCGAGCGCCTATCAGGGTCGCCGGCCTTCATCATCTGGGCGTCAGGGATGGATGCAGAGCAGTTGGAGCACCTGAACCCCTCTGACCAGGATTACCTGAACATGGGCATCCGCCCGGACTGGGACACCAAGCAGAAGAACCAGGCGTTTTTTGCGTACCAGAAGCACACCAAGGACCTTACGGCCCTGCGGAGACCGCCGGACACCCTCGACCCCTTCGATAACTACACATGGCCGAGCGTACAGGCCGCCATCGCCGACCGATCCAGCCACATCGCGTACGCCTACCAGCTCTGGGACAGGTTCAAGAGCCCGGTCGTGCGGGAACTGGACCTCGCCGCAGCGCCAAAAGACCCGCTGACCACTCCCATTCCCGTCATCAGCCGGCTAAAGGAGGAGAAGGCGAGGCCCTACCCCCACTCCAGGCCCGAGACCGCGGCCCTGATCGTCGCCCAGGCCAAGCGCCAGCCCCTCCAAGGGCGCCCCAAGGGCCGCCAACTTCGCTGAGAGGACCCCATGCCGGACGATCCAGCCATCATTGACGCCTTCCCGACCGCCTTCAACACGCAGGAGGACATTCTCACGGGCCTCAACGTGCTCGCGAGGGCCGCCCTGTTCGGGGAAATCCCGGCCATGAAGGTCGATCCGCTCAGGAAGATCCTCGAAACGGGCGCCAGGACCATCGCCATGCGGGATACGGTCAAGCAGAACGACAAACCGCGCACCCCGACGCCCGTGAACATGCAGATCAACACCACCATCACGAACCAACCCAGCCCCGCGCAGATCTCGGCCATCGACACCTTCCTCGGAGACCAGCACATGCCCTCCGCCGGGACCATCAAGGCCCTTGCCGCGCTGGACGACGACCCGCTTGAGGTCGAGGCGGCCCCGCTGCCGCAGTCGGACGGGATGAACGACAAGGTGCGGGCAGGGAAAGCGGACATGCGCGCCGGAAAGGCCACGTGGATCGAGAACCTGCGGAGGCCCCAATGACAAAGCCCCCCACCCAACTGGGCCTGCGCCTCCGCACGGACGATTACTTCCGCACGGAGTTCGAGGAGCGCCTCAGCCTGGACCCGGCCTTTGCCACGACCATCCGCCAGAGGCTCCAGTCGCCCGCCTGGGCCGTCATCAACCTCGGGACCGTGGCCTCGGGGAGCTCGCAGGGCCTGATCCCCTACGATCCCGGGCAGATGACGGTGCGGATGCAGCAGGAGATGATTGAATACTGGGACGATCCGCCCCGAGATCTCGATGGGATGACGAAGTTCCTCACGCTTTTGGCCCCGCGGCAGGTGGGCAAGTCGCTGGCGGCAGAACTTCTGGGGTACGCCACCGCCAGCCGCAACCCCGGCTGGGACCACGTCTGCGACGCGGACACGAAAGACCGGGCGATCTACCTCCATCAGCGCGTTCACGACAATCACCGCCTCTGGCCACTCGCCCTTCGCACGGAGACCGTCTCCGCGAAGGAAAACAGGCAGATGACCTTCGAGTTCCCGGACAAGACCAAGTCGAAGATGCGCGTTCGGAGTGCCAACGACGATTCTCTGGGCCTGGGACAGAGCCCGGACTCGTACCACGCCAGTGAGTGCGCCTTCTGGAACGACTTTGGCGGCGCCATGTCACTGATCCTCCCATCCATTACGAACAGAGCGGACTGCCGCGTCGTTTTTGAGTGTACGCCAGCCCCTTTGGGCCTTGCCTCGGGCGCCGACTGGAAGGACCACTACTTCGCGGCCAAGAACCCCATCGCTGGGGTGCGGCACATGGCCCGCTTCTACCCCTTCTGGGACGGGTTGCTCAACCGGCGGCGCTGGCCGCCCGAATGGAAGATGGACAACGAGGAGATCCGCCTCATGGAGCGGTTCGCGCCGCAGGGCCTGACCAAGGAGAACCTCGCCTTCCGCCGGATTCAGCTCGGACAGGCCACGGAGTTCCGAAAGCACCCGGAAACCTTTCGGATCTGGTATCCGTTCGATGACGCCACGTGCTGGATGGAGGGGACGGTACGCGCCGTGCCGGCCGCAGCCCTGGAGCGGCACGCCGACACGCCGAAAGTTCAGTGGACGACCGAGGATGGATACCAGGAGTACGAGCCGCCGCGCCCAGGGGCCATCTACGTCATTGGCGCCGACCCCTGCGGCTCCGCCGGCCGGGACCACGCCGCGTTTGTGGTGCTGGAGGTGTGGGCGGACGAGTGGCGCGTGGTCGCCTGCTACAGCAACACGACCACGCCCCTGGATTTCGCCAACCTCCTCCTGAAAACGGGCGAATACTACAACATGGCGTACATCGCCGTGGAGAATAACGGCGTCGGGCAGGGGACGCTGTCGCCAATCATCGCCGCTAAGTACAAGAACCTCTGCTACGATCGCGGCCAGCCTGGATATGTGAGCGCAGGGGGCGCAGTCGGGGAAGCCCTCTTGGGAGACATGGTTCAGGCGCTCCTTGACCGGATCTACATCCCCTGCCAGTTCCTGTTCGACCAGCTCTCGACGTACAAACATGACAAAACCACGCAGGAGAGCAATAGCCAAGAGACTTTGCGCGCACTCACCAACGTGATCGCCAAACCTGCTCGTGGGCGCCGAGAGAAACACCACTGGGACCTCGTCAGCGCCTTGATGATGGCGACGAAGGGCGCACGGATGGAGGCCCCACGGCGACACAAGCCAAAAGCCACAGACCGGGACGTCAATGCCGGCGATCCGCGCACCTTCCCTGACGCGGGCTTGACAAAAGGCCGCAAGGCCGCTATGATGCGACAACTTGGTCTCACCCCCAGCACAAAGAACGCCTGGGGGCCGTCCGGCCGGAATAGCACAGCACTTTGGGGGCGGAAATGAGCGGCGAGGGCAAGCCCAACGGAACATTCTCGGTGATGTCGGCGCAAGAGGCGATCCGCGAGGCGGAGCGCACCCTGTCGCGGACGATCCGGCCCCGCCTTGCGCGATACAAGCAGATGTACGCCGGCCTCAACCGCCCCGTACAGGCGAACCTGAGCCAGATCCTCGGGGGTGACCTGGACCGCAGCCGGAATGAGGATGGGGAGGCGTACTTCGACACGAACTACGCCTTTATGATGGTCGACACGGGACGCAGCAACGTGGTTCCGGGGAACCCGCAGGTCCAGATCCTGCCAATGGCGGACGACGTCGACATTCACCGGACGAAGACCGCCGAAGCCCTTGTCAACCACTGCTTTCGACAGGGGAAGATGCGGCGCGTGCTGGGGCGGCTCAACGGCCTGACCATGCTACAGGGCGTGAGTTACCTCAAGTGCGTGTACGACATTCAGCAGAAGACCGTGCGGTATCGCGTGGTTCCGAGGCTCGACCTGTTCGTCGACCCGCTTGCAGAGACCTGGGATCAGGTCGGGTACGTCATCGAGAAGACCACCATTCCGATGGCGGAGATCCGGCGGCGACTTGAGAGCGGGCAATACACGCCCATCGACAAGATGACGATCGACCAGACCATCGAGATGTTGAAGACTCGGGCCAACAGCCTGATGTACGATCACACCTCGGGTAGCGGCGGCGTCACGGCGTCATGGTCGGACTGGGTGGGGCGCCCGTCGCCGCGGGACATCCTGCAGGAAGACAACCAGGCGCTCAAGAAGACGGATGTCGTTGTCGTCTACGAGGTCTTCGACCTGACCGGGGATCGCCTCTGGCACTTCGCGGGGACGGGGCTCTGGCCCATGTTTGTGAGTGAGCTGCCGTACCGACTGGTGCCCAACCCGTACATCCCACTGGTCTACAACGACGCCCTCGAAGGGACGGGCGGGATCAGTGACCTCGAGTTGGTCGAGCCCCTCATCTCGCAGATCCACTATATGTCCGCCATGAGCGTTCGCCACGCCCAGGCGTGCGTTCCGCGCACCCTGGTGAACGATGACGCGCTGGAGGACCCCGACGGCTTCGTCGCAGACCTCGCCAACGCGGCTGGACCGGGCGACGTGGTGCGGGTCAAGATCGCAAACACGGGGAAATACAGCGAACTCTCCTCGATCTTCGCGCACACACCGCAGCCGTCGTTGATGCCGGAGTTCGGGACGTCCATCCAGCGCATGGAGGACAAGCTCTACGAGACCCTCGGCATCAGCCCCTTCCAGCGCGGCGTCGTCGGTGCAGGGCGCGTGGCCACAGAGTTTGCCCTCGCGGATCAGGCCAACCAGACGCGGCTGGCCGAGCGCCTGCAGTGCCTCGGGGACCTCATCGAGCAGGCCGCCCGGGTGACGCTGGACCTCTACAACGAGTACCTCCCACACACGCACCGGATCTACCTGCGCGTCCAGGGCGCGTCGCAGGGGATGGTCGCGTCGAAGGAGACGCTGCCCTTCTACCCTGGCGTCAGCGTCAGTGGCTCACTGCTCATCAGCGTCGTGCCCTACAGCCCGGCTGAGGTGACGCGAGAGACGCGCCTGAACAAGATGCTCCAACTCCTCCCGATGCTCGCGCAGATGGACCCCGAGGCGCTGAACACCCAGGCCACCATGTCGGCCTTGGTGGATGCTGCCGCGCTCCCGCCGGGGATGCTCTACTCGCAGGAGGAGAAGCTCCAGCGCCAGCAGGTAGCGGCCGATGCCGCGGCGGAGTTCGACGCGCAGGCCGGCGCGGACGTTCCTGTGCAGACAGGCGTCCCGCCGCTGGCACCGGCCCGAGGGGGTGGAGGAGGCGTCTCGCCAGGGAGGGTGAACGCAGGCGGCCAGAGCGCGGCCACGCAGGCCCAGGGGGCGCCACAGGCCCGAGGCGCTATGGTCGGCGGAGCAGGACGTTGACATTGGGCTGGGAGTAGGCTAAGGCATTGACCTGCTAAGGAGGTACACCCATGCCCATTCCCCCCGCCGCTGTTGTTGGCGGAGCCGCCGCTGGCGGGTTGCTCTACGCCGGGTACACAGGCAAGAAGATCTACGACGCCATCGTGGATGATCTTGATCCAGAAGGCACGTTCAGCCTTTTCGCACAACCGCCGGTGGTGAACGTGCCAGGCAAAGGCATGGTGGGGCAGGCCCCACGCACGCCGGATGAGGATCAGCGGATGGCTGACAAGCTCGCGGGCGGGTTGCCGAACAGGCAGGCCCGCGCCCCTGAGCCCACTGCCAGTCCTGAGACCCCAGACTACAGCGGAGACGGGTCGTACCAGGAGGCCAGCCCGGAGCCGGCAGAGGCCCCTGTAGACTGGTCGCAGTACACAGGGGCTCCGGCGAAGGAGAAGGCCCCTGCCCCAGCAGCCGCCGCGCCTGTAGCGCAGAAGAAGAGTGGTGCGGAGAAGCGCGCCGCACTCCCGGCGAAAGACCCGCAGTCGCAGGTCATCAGCGACGGTCAGTGGTCGTACGAGATCATGCCCAACGGCAACATCCGATTCTTGTCGGTGCCTGCCAACAGCCGGATGTACGGTGAGGTCATTGACCCGAGCAAGGTAGGTGCCCTACCAGACGGACCTGCAAAGCAGCGGCTGACGAAGGCCATCGAATCTATCCAGGCGATGGCGGCTTCGCAGAAGCCGCAACCAACGGCGAGCGAGGAGCCCGCCACGGTGGAGACGCAGCAGACCCCCGCGGCCAAGCAAGCCGCACAGCCCGAAGATGGTTACGTTCCCCCGGGGCGCCTCCAAGGCGCCCGGCGGATTATCAGCAGGTTCAGCCGACCGGGCGCAGGCGCCGACGGCAGTGGCGCGTTCTGATAGACAACACACCGTAGGAGGACAGTCACATGGCACAGATGGAGAACGCGAAGAACTTCGTAGCGAAGGCGCAGGGCAACTTCGAGAGCATGACCCGCCCCGGACAGGGCACCATGTCGGACGCAAAGGGCGCCTTTGCGGACATGACCAGCACCGGCGGAAAGGGGGGCATGGCAGAGCCCGGCGAAGGTCGGATGCAGGACGACGGCGTGGTCGCAGACGAAGGTGGCTGGATGTACCGCGACCTGGGCGACGGTCGGATCGAGATCATGGCGGCGCCAAAGGGCAGTAAGATGGTCGGACAGATCCTCGATCCGAAGAAGATCGACGCCATCGCGGACCCCGCACAGCGCGCCCGTGCAGGCAGGGCGTACGCCAGCATCAAGTCGGTGATGGCGGGTGGAAAGGCGATCCCGCAGGGCGCACGCCCGAAGATGCCCGCCGCCCCGGCGGCGTCCGCTGGCGGAGCTACGGACCCGGGCAAGCCCGGCCTGGAGGGGCTGCCCATGACCGGCGTGCCCAGCAACGGCGGCGTCCCCTCCGCGAGCAGCACCATCTTGGGAGAGGCCCGCTCCCGCACCAGGGGAGGGATGTAGACCATGAGCACCGCAGCCCTCCCCCCGATGGCCGCTGGCGCCGGAGCCCCCGCTGAGGGGGCCTCCCCGGAGGTCGACGAGCAGCAGGCCGTTGCCGTCATCGCCAGCATCGTCGACCAGCTCATCGCCGCCGCTACGCGCGACCCGGCGACGGTCAAGACCATCATCACGACCGCGATGGAGGACCCCGAGATCCGCGCCATGATGAAGGAGGCCCTCGCCGGAGCGCCCTCCGAAGATGACACGGACATGGACGACGAGCCCACCGACGACGACTTCGAGGCGCTCATCGCAGGCTCCGACGACGTCGGGGAACTGTCCGACGAGGACCTTGCGCTGTTGTCGGCCGAGTAGCCACCAACCTGGAGAGGATTCACATGCCGCTGTACGACACCCGCTGTCGATCGTGCGGCGCCGTTGAGGAGGAGGACTATCGCTCTGTCGATGATGTCCTCCTCTTCTCGTCTGGCGCCTACGGTTTCCCATGTTCTTGTGGCGGAGAGGCCGCCATCGTTACCACGGGCAAAGTTCGGCTGCCCCAGGACAATCTCCTGCCGGCAGACATGCAAGGGGAGCGCCTCACAACGAAGCAGTTCCACGAGAAGTACGGAGAGGACGCCCACCCAGTCGAGCCAGGGAGCCCCTTGGCAAAGAGACAACTGGACAAGATCAAAGCCCACAACCACGGACGGGCGATGGCGGCGGGGTATCGGGACTCGGGGCACATGTATAGCGAAGTGCGGCGGCGCCAGAACAGCAGGAGGTCGTAATGGAAGGAGAGGCAGTAGCAGAGACCGTCGAGGCCCCTGTAGGGGATGCCGCGCCGGTTGAGAGCGCGGCGCCAGCCGCGGAGGGCAATAGCGACGGAGGCTTTGACTGGGGGGCGTGGACGCCGGATCGCGATGACGTGCCGGAGCAGTTCAAGCCCGCCGTCACGCAGATCACGTCGTACTATCAGAAGCAACTCGCGGACGCTAAGGCGGCCGAGGAGCGCGCCGCGCTATTCCAGCAACTCTACGAGGCGCATGACACGGGCACCTCGGCAGAGATGATCGCCGATATGATGATGGCGAAGGATGATCTGGAGAGCCTCCGCGCGCAGTTCGACGAGTTGAACCAGCAGTCCTCGGGATGGACCACGGAGAAGGTAGAACTCGCCCAGCGCCTCGAAGAGACGCAGGCCGAGATCGAGATGCTCCGATCGAAGATCCCAGAGGTAGAGGCTCAACTGCGGGACAGCATGTCGCAGGAGTACAGCGCCCTAATCCAGCAGGACGTGGACGCCTTCTTCGAGATGCACAGGGAAGACCTGGAGAACGACGCCATCCGGGACGCCTTCACGGAGTACCATGCGGGCTCTGTACCGGAGGGCCACGCCATCCAACTCGCTAAGATGCCGCCGGCAGATCAGGCGTTCGCCAAGGCCCTTCTTGAGAGCGGGACGCCACCGAATAAGGTCCTGCCGCTGACGGCCCGCGCTGCAAAAGAGCGTACGCCGCCGATTAGCCCTGCCGCTACCTTGACAGCGGGCGGGGCGCCTGTTAGTAGATCCCCAAGCCCAGCGGCTAAGCCCCAGGCCAACCAGCCAGCGCCAGTCGGTAGTGGCAGGTTCGCCAACACGCGGGCGCTCTTCAACCGCCCCTCCTAACATCACGAGGTACTCCACATGGCACCCCCCTCTGGTGCGCTCATCACCTCTCGCATCGGCGCGGAGCACCTCCCGGAGTTCGCCCGCGCGTTGTCCACCGACGTCGAAGCGATGATCTTCGGCGCGAACCCCGTCTCGAAGCTCCTCTTCTCCGGCAAGTTCGCTGGCCGGACGATGAACCACGACGGCGCCGCGCAGCTTGAGATGGTCGATCGTACGAGCACCCGCTCGAACATCGTCGCCGTCATCAACGGCCAGGAGCGCCCGCGCACCAACGGCGGCGCCGTTGAGCATCGGCACCGCGCGTTCCCCACCGCCCCGCTGTTCAAGGGCGACGCGACCCTGACCTACGCCGAACTCGAGGAGCTCTCGCTCACCGCCGAGCGCGCCGCTGGTGGCCAGTCCAGCATCGTCTTTATGAACAACGTGCTCGACCACCTCGCGGACAGCCAGGAGGACCTGCGGCGCCGGTTCACCAAGTGGTTCGTCCGCGGCTCGCTGCAGAGCGACCCCGAGGAGGCCGATGCCGAGGTGCTCGCGCAGGAGGCCCTGGACTACCAGGACATCACCCGCACGTTCACCCTGTGGGGTGGCAACGCCGCCATCGGCCTCACCACGTGGCACCCCGACGCGCCCAAGACCACCCTCGGCCAGGGCGGCCTGCTCCAGTTCCAGGCGCCGGAGTCCCAGACCGGGCACTACGCCGGCCTGTACCGGAAGGGTGATGGCGGCGCGACCGCCGGCAGCCGGTACTGGTACAACCAGTACGCCCTCTGCAACGGCCCGGACACCCTGGCCCTGCAGCTTCGGCGGATGCGGCAGGCCATGATGAAGCTGCCCAAGTACGAGAAGTACAAGTTCCCCACGATGGCCCTCGCGGATAACCGCACCGTGGAGCAGCTTCTCGAGTTCCACAAGTCGCGGCTCACCGCCATCGGCAACAAGGCCGTGTACGAGGAGATCGACAAGGACCTCTACGGCGACGTTGAGACCTCCTTCCGTATGCCCGTCGAGGGCGGCGGCACCCTGGACGTGCTCGTCCCCCCGGAGTTGGACTTCGACTCCGACGACGACATCCAGACCCTGCGTGGCGTGATCATGCTGCCGAACATCGCCACCTTCATCACGATCAACTCGTGGGCGAAGATGCAGCGGCTCATCCAGCAGAAGGGTCTCCCGTGGCTCACCCCCACCGAGGGCCTGAACAACCGCGCCTTCCTCCTGTCGGACTTCTTCCAGCCCAACGTGGAGGAGGAGCTCTGGAAGAGCATGTGGTACATGAGCCACCTGCACATGGCGGAGGAACTGGCGTTCAACGGCGCCATCAACGGCACTGCCAACATCGACGCCAGCGCCTAATCGGCTCACAAGGAGGATTTCCCCATGCGTGGTTTTCAGAGCAACGGGCAGAACGTCCTGATGGAGGTTTCCGCCCAGCAGAAGTGGCAGTTGGGGATGGTCCGTCAGGCCCCCTCCCCGGTTGCCCCCGACACCAACGACCCGGCCTTCGTCTGCGAGTACATCTACTGCCTCGCGGGCGAGGAGTTGGACCCCGGCGAGATCGTCAGCCTCGACCTGACCTCGCTGTCCACCATCTCCGAGTGTAAGGTGGCCAAGGCCCCCGGAGTCAACGCCACGATCAACGTCGTCGGCGTCGTCCCCGAGAACCTCCGGGACGTCACCGGCAACCTCCTGGACGTGGTCCCCTCGGGGTACTACTTCTGGGCCGTGCGGAAGGGCGTGGTGCGCGTCATCGACTCCGGGACCTCGACCGCTGGTGACGTGCTCACGGCCAGCGCGACCGCCGGCAAGGTCGACTCCAGCGCCACCACCACGGTCGGGCTTGGCGTGGTGCTGGTGGGCGGCTCGGCGGGCCTCATCAAGGCCCTGTTCAAGGCGCCGCTGGCGTAGCCCCCGGCTGCCCTCGACACTCCGCCGGGGGGCCATCAGTGGCCTCTCGGCGGATTTCGCATTAGTGAGGCAGCATGTCCCCTACGTACCAGACCTCGATCCCGAACGGCTCGCTCGGCTACCTGCTCAAGCGGATGGCCACGTACCTCGACTGGGCGCCCACCAGCGCCCCCGAGACCGAGGCACGGTTCATCGACCTCGTGAACGACGAGTTGGCGCGGCTGTCGACAGAGAGCCCGTGGCTGATCAACGACAAGGAGTTCGTGCTCCGGGTTGAGTCGGACTTCATTCCGTCGGACCACGAGGACGACGTCGTTCTTCGCCATGAGAATGACCCCTTCGTACTGACGCGCACGTCGTCGGAGGACTTCGACGACTGGCCCACCGACGGCTCTTGGAACTCGCGGTGGATCGAGATTACAAACGAGGCCGGGGACGTAGAGCGTCGTCGGATTCGCTCCGTGTGGCGTGCGGTTCAGCCGCCGGCAGCCGACACCCTCTACATGTCGGTCGATCGCGCCCTCACTATTACGGGGGAGACGCTCGACTTTCGCGTCTTCACGATCGAATACCCGCTCCCTCACGGGACGGTCGGACTCTCGCGAGACACGCTGATTCAGGACAACCGCCTGGACCTACCGGCGCAGCGCGTTCAGCCGATGAAGAAGATGGCGGACAGCGCCTTCCGTGGCGGTGACCGGGAGATCCCCGAGGACTACGCCGTTGACTGGTACTGTGGTGCCGAGGTCCAGCCTCTGGCCACGCCGGCAGGCGCCCCGGGTGTAGCCAAGACCGCTGGGCAAAGTCCGACGATGTGGGGTGGCCCCGATCTCCCCGGCACGTTCCAATACTGCGTGGCGTATGGATGGGGGCAGTACGCAGACACCAGTGAGCAGGATGAGGCAGCTACGCTGCGGCCGATCCCGAAGTACCTGTCCGCGCCGAGCGAGGCCAGCGCCAGTGTCACGGTCGCCGCGGGAGGCAACGCTGTCGAGATCTACCTCCCGGACGTCGCGTGGCTCGCGGGCTGGGGAGAGAGCGCCCTCACGACCTCTACGTCGGACGTGCGCTGGTATCACACAGGCATCTACCGCTACGTCTTCCGTCGCCGGCTGGCGACCACGGCACCCGTAGCGCCCCCACACAACAACGCCAACATGCAGAGGCACGTGCCAGCCGACGGTGTTTGGCGACTGTGGCGCGTCGTACAGAGCGAGACGACGCAGACCTTGACGGACAACGGGGCGCTCCCTTTGGAGATGCAGCAGCGACCGCTCACCACGGACGGACGACACCTCACGCTCTTGCCGAACGGCGCGCCGACCGGAGCGAAGGAGGTCTACCTTCGCCTGCGTGTACGCCCCCCGCCGCTGTTCGGCGCGTCGGACCCGCTCGGCCTTGTGCCTGGCGCAGAGATCGCTGTCGCCATGCGCGCCGCTGCTCGATTCGCGTCCTCGCAGTCGCGGCACGATGTGAGCCAAGGGCTGATGCGAGAGGCAGGTAAGATCATCGACGCTTTGCGAGGCAACTCGACGGGAGTAGGGTCGCGCATCACGCGCCGTATTCCGAGCCGGAGGTACTGATGCCGGGCCGCGCGAACCTGGATGACACTACGCAAGGCCCCTACCGGCTTGTTGGGATGGACACGCGCCGAGCCGCCCGCACGGAGGGCGCGGCGACGCTAATCCAGAACTTCAACGTCGGCATTGACGGCCTTCTGCGAGGCATCGTCGGCCCAGCCCCTGTGATGGTGGATCTGCAGTCCGGCGCCCCGCAGACGTACGAGCCCCTCTACGGGGTCTTCCTGGGCAACATCGGCGGGCTCGAGACGCTGTTGATCTACGAAGGGGGAGCCATCAAGCGGTGGACACCGTGGGGTGGACAGAACGCCTGGGCCACGCTGGAGGAGGGGCTCCAGGCAGGCAGCACGCTTGCGCCGGCACAGTTCCTGTCGGCCGGCGAAGGGGTCGTCATCCTTCCGCAGTCTGTAGAGGGGGCGCAGCCGCGCTACTACGACGGCATGTACTACGGCTACCTCGGCTACCCGGACATCCCCCCGACGGTTGACCCCATTGGGCCAAGTAACAGGTCGCCGTCGAGCACCGGCGTACCAGCTTACGAGGGACACAACACCGCGGGCATCGCGCGGATGGCCGTAGACCTCAACAAGACCTATGAAAGCGACGGGTCACTCACAGAGACGAGATACCGCTTCTACAGGTACGGCTTTGGGGCCATCGGATCGACAGAGGCAAACCCCGCATCGACAGACGCAGAAGGAGAGGATGCGGGGATCTTGTTGCCTGGAGAGTGGTTTGCCACTGTGCAGTATGTGAATCGGTGGGGGCATATCTCCGCGCCCGCGCCGCTGTCGGCACCACAGCGCCTCAGTTTCCGACGCCCCATCAACACCAGTACGCAACTGGAGGACCTCCGGCAGAACTGGTATTGGAACATTCCCGTAGGGCCTAAGAACACCGTAGGACGGATCATCTCGCGGACGCGGGACACGATAAACAACGGAACGGGCTTCACGACTTACGAACTTCGAGGCCGTGCAGGTAGCTCGGGGCTTGCAGCCTTCGCCTCTGTCCCTGACAATGCCAGTACGCTGTTCTACGATAACTTCGGAGACGGCTCCCTTCTCACAGAGACGATGCAGACCATTCGCGTTCCTACGGCAACTGCGATGGCTTTCGCTTTCGGGCGGCTCTGGCTCGGCACGCGCGACGGCCGCATCTATTTCAGTAAGCAAGGCAACATCGGCACGTTCCTCCGTGATGAGTTCGTCGTCACCTCCGGACGTGTGACTGGATTCGCACTGACCCCCGAGGGGCTTATCGCTTTTACGGCTACGGACGCCATGATGGTGATCGAGCGGCCCGAGGCGGCTGCGTTCACCACGAGGAAGATGGCTTCGACCGAGGGGTGCGTGGCGCCGGACAGCATCCGCACGCTCACCGACGGGACGGTGATCTGGCTGTCTCGCCGAGGGTTCTGCGCCTATGCCGCCACGGCAGATGGAGGAACACCGCTGCACGTAGGGGCGCCGATCGTCCACGACTGGACGGAGCACATGGAAACCGTAAGGACCGCCTGCGCGGTTGTGCATCCGACACAGGGGACTTACATCTGCTGGGTTCAGACCAAGCGAGGGAAGATTGGTTTTCAGTTCGACTCGCAGTTTGGCTGGAGCATCCGTACGGATGTCGAGGCAACTTCTGCTACGCCGTTTGATGACACGATCATCGCTACTGGAGTACGGAGCGACGACTCACTGCGGGGCATCTGGTGCCTGGATCGGCGCCAATACAAGTCGGCCAAGGTAGACTATGTAGGCGACCTCACCTACATCATCGAGACGGAGCACTTCAACACCCAGGATCAGGCGGCAGTTAGTGCGTGGCACCTTGAAATGGAGGTGTGGCACAACACCGCCCCTACGTTCACGGTTGAGTGTCTCCCGTATGGCCGGGCCGTGACCACGACGTCTACGCATACGGTCGCGTCGTCGACCGTAGACAACGGCGCAGACAACGGACGCTGGGACACCTTCGTCTGGGGCGCTGAGGCCGAGTATTGGGATAAGGACCTGCAGTCGGTTATTCGCGCAGACCTGAGCGCCCACCACGCCCGGACCTTCCGCGTGCGGGTTACGGCGCAGACGCCACCCACCATCGGCTGGATCAGCGTCAACTCGAATAAGCGAGGGGGTGTCCGTTGAGCATGTATGTACCGGCACCGCTGGGTGTAGCGGAGAGCGGCTCCACAGAGCCCATCAACAAGGCCCTCGGTGTCCTCAGTCGGGCGCTGCGCTCCGTCGATAGCAACAACTTTAGCGCCAACTCCCTTGATGTCGCTGAGTATGGCGCCATCCAGCGCGTAGTGGGTGTGTCGCTCCAGGTCCCGATCGGGGACGACGGCGATCTGGAGCCGGCGACGTACTCCGGGTGCCTGCCGTACGATGACTCCACTGGCGCATGGGAGGGCTTGAAGGATGGGGCCAGCCGAGACACGACCTGTAACGGGCTGGCCATTGAGATCAATAAGGCACGCAACTGGTCGCTGCTGAGCAGCACACTGACCAAGTCCTTTACGTGTCGGCAGAGTTTCCTACACCTACGATTCACCTGCCAACTGTCGAGCAACATCCTCGGTGACGTTGGCGTCCAGTTCGCCTTCCGCGTGGACGGGCGAATCATCGACGACTCCGCTCAGGGAGGCTCTCCGAGCCCAAACGACCCATACACCGGGATGCACATAGTCGACGGGCCTGTGTTTGTGAGGGCTCTTGTACCTGTGGAGGATGGAGAGCACACCGTCGAGGTTGTGTATCGGGCGCTCTACATGCCAGAGGTATCCGCAAACGTAGATGAGATGACCTTCAACATCCTTAGCAGGTACTTGATCATCTCCGCGGAGGGCTCGCCATGAGCGCGTTCATTGTTCCCGGCACAGTGCGAAACGCAGCCAGCCTCACGGACGTCCTCTCGGATGTGGAGGATGACATCAACGGCGTTCCGCGTGATGCCTTCCTGCCCGAGAGCATCATCCCGGAGACCCTTCGCCTCGGCCTGTTCTCGGGACATTACGTGGCTGGCGAGGAGGTCGGTGCCGAGGTGGGCCTGCTCTTTGTAGGAGGCGACTCGGCTTCTGGCTGGTCCGAGGTCTTGAAGGTGGACGTTGGCGGCACGGGGCAGGGGTACGGAAACCGGCGACGAAACATGGAGATGATTACGCTCTACCAACGGCCCACCTTCGGCGGGTTTGTTATTGAGTGGGATCTACACCTATGGCAGATTACGTCGTGGATTGCTCCGACCTTCGAGTACGGACACGCCTTCGGCCGCTTTGTTATCGAGATCATGGTGGAGGTGTGTAACACGACGGACACCAGCAGCACCAGTTCGGACTGGTATCCTGTGGCCGGGCCATTCTACCAGAGGAACAACGCGGTCTACGTCAATAACCACAACTACCCGACGGACGAGGCTACGTTCTCTGGAGACACAGGAGACGACAATCCACTCATCAGCGCCGCCATCTCCGGCGCGGTACTTGTAGACGCCGCTATTATGACGGCGCTGGTCGGCCCGACAAACATCAACGTCTATGGTGTCCGGGTTCGCGCTCGGGCGTGGATGTCTGACGAGCAGTTCGAGTTGATTGCGGACAAAGTCACCGACCTCTCCCCATACGCCCTGTTCGGGCTTGGCTCCAGCCGGCTGTGCGTAGAGCACACAAACGCAGGGATACTGGAATGAGCACCGTAGACCTTCAAGTCGCCTCTGCTGCGGTCGATGAGGACGTCTCCGATGTCCAACTCCTGAACGATCGGCTGGCTGGCCCACCGACAGGCGCTGTGGATTCTGCGCGCATGTTGTGCGGAGGGCTGGACAGTGACAACTGGCCGACGCTCTCCCCTCTGGAGACCGCACTCCATCGGCGCTGGACATCACAGCACCAGGGGTACGCCGCACTCCAGCGGCCGGTGGACTACAAGGCAGACCTCTACAAGACGCAAGAGGAGGGGATACTGATCCCGGGCGCCGTATGCTCCTTTACTACGAAGGAGACGAGGGATGTAATCGTCTACTGGAGCATCACGTACTCGTCTATTAGGCAGACTGGGAGGTACGCCCCGAGCACGGACGCAGAACAGAAGTTGTTTCTGGACCTTGACGGAGAGCAGATCGACAACGCCGTACGGTACATTCCAGTTAGTTATGGGGCGTGGGCACGAAGCGTCTCTAATGCGGGGACAGGAACGGCCATCGCTATGAACAACGATGTCAATGATCAGGTTATTTCTCGTGGCAGGACGTGGACCGGACACAGAGTGCTGCGAAACATCGCCGCCGGGGATCACCATTTTGGTGTTGTCATCTGGATGAGCGGCAAGGGAACGGTTAGGATACACAGCGCCCAGGTCTGGGCGCTTGTTCGGAGGCAGTAGCCATGAAGAGCAGCAAGGAAATCATCTCGTCTGGCAGGTTCCGGCCGAATAGGTTGATGAAGGCTCAGCTCATGGAGGACCAGCAGGCTGCCTCCGAGGGCAAGCTCGGGCTGACGCAGGCGCAGAAGGAGCAGATGGCGCAGGAGAGCGCCACGGCCGCAGCCACGCAGGCCGCGCAGACCCAGACGGAGATCAGCCGGTCCATGATGGGTCAGCCGGACTTCGTCGGCCAGAAGGCGCAACTCTCCGCCGCCGCCTCAGAGGCCGCCGCCGCCCAGGGCGCGGCCGGCATGGCCGCCGCGAACATGGCGAGCCAGAGTCAGGCCATGCAGAAGAAGTCCATGATCGACCAGCGCCTCGCGCAACTTGCGAACCGGCGATACAACACCGGCATGTGGATCGCGCAGACGGGAGTCAACATGGCCGATAAGCATCTACTGGGCGCAGGCAAGGGAGCCGAGACTGCGTCTCAGACGGCGCAGACTTCTGTCGGCGCAGAAATCCCCTACCAGTAGGAGCACAACAATGCCTGCGTTTGATGGCCTGTCGCCGTACCTGAAAGTCGCCGCCGGGCAGATGCTCGAAGACCCGGAGGTTATGAAGCTCACGCGAGACCTCGTGGCCATGCGCCGTGAGGGCCGGCAGAACATGTTTGCCAGCATCGTCTCGGGAGGAAAGTTCGGCAGCGTCGGCCGCGTCACGGCCGCGAATATGACGGGGCCGGATCTCTCTCGGATTAGCGATCTGGAGGCCGAGAGGGCTCGCATCCTCAGTGAGGCCATGAAGGCACGCTTGGTAGGCGTGAAAGGGCTCAAGGAACTTGCTGACGGAGGTAACGACGTCGCCAAGGCGTTCCTCTCGGCAGAAGGCACGGTACTGGCGTCCAACTCCGCAGCAACGGCTGTGAAGTACAAGGAAGAGTCGGATCGACTTACAGTGATGGAGGAGCGTCTTGCTCAAGGGCAGGAGGGACTCACGAACAAAGGACTTTACGGGCAGATCCGAAGCGCCGCAGAGGGCACAGTAGGAGGAGTTCTGCAGCCCGTACAACAGGGCTACATCGCCTTCCAGAAGATCCCCCCAGGTGCGTTCAGCGTGGCGGAACACGGATCTGTTGTTACTGAGTACCTCGGCGAGAGGTCGCCGCTCAACGCAGAACAGAAGGCGATTCTGCGGGTCCAACTACTGAACAGGGGAGTCACGCAAGACGATCTCGCGAAGATCGCCCCCATCTCGACTGATGAACAGGCGGTGTTTTCGGCAAGCGCGACGAGCATGAACGCATACATGGGGACTATTGAGAAGCGTGCCCAACTCGTCGAGGACCTCGGCTCCCGACTGGATAAGGCTGGTGTGGGCGTTTCGACTTTCGGGACGACGTTGGAGCGCAGAGGTAGCGACTTGACGAAGACCCAGCAGTTGGGGGCACATCTCGCTGCGTTGAACGGGCTTGGGCCGATAGCTACAAAGACGTTGGAGGAGATTGCCACCAACCCGCTCCTGCCGGACGCCAAGAAGCGGATGGACGCCATCGACGACGAGATCGGGCAGTTGAAGTCGGCCCAGGGCGGCCTGTTGAAGAACGACGCGCTCTTGTCGCTGCGTTCCAGCAGGGCGCTGCCGGAGTTGGTCAAGAACGCAGTCTATGTCGCGTACGACAAGAAGATCGCCCTGGCCGACGCCGATCCCGACGCCGATCCCGACGCCAAGGCGAAACTGGAGGCTGAGCGCGACGAGCGACTGTCCACGGTCGACGCCATCGGGGCAACGGCCGAGGGCGGTCGCCGCGCCGCGCGCGCCCTGATTCGGGAGCAGAAGGGACTGCAGCGAGGCGTTCGGCTTGCCGCGGAGGTCTCGGACACGGGCGACGTGGCGCGGACCCGTGAGCGAAACATCGTGGCCAGTGAGGCTGACCGCGCCGCTACGCTCCGGGCCACGGCCGATGCTGGACAGATGGACCGCTTGGGGCCTGACGAGGCTCGAGCGGCGATTATGAAGACTGCCACGGCTAAGTCCCTGACGCAGGACCTTGGCGTTGGGCAAGGGAGCCGGCCGCTGTACGGGAGGCCCGTCGCCGGTGCGCCCCCTGTCGCCGGTGCGCCGCCGAAGGCGGAGACCGAGCCGGATGAAGACGAAGATGGTGTCGCCCCGAAAGCCCCAGAAGCGGAGGAAACCGCGGCGTGGAACGCGCCGCCGCGAGCCACGCAATCCTTTGACCGCTCCATGCTCAAGGGCGACATGGTGCGACAGCGCCTCGAGCAGATCCGTGGCCTGAGCCGCGCGTAGCCGTCTTTGACGGAGCGCGCGGCGCGTGCTACACGAGCGAGACGACAACCACGGGAGTCTCCATATGGCTACGCCGCCGCGCACCAGCAGCCCCCTCGCCGTCCCTGGGTTCACCGCTCCTGCGGGAGAGGCTCCCAGCGAGGTGTGGCGCGAGGCTCGGGAGAGGCTTGAGGCCGACCAGAGGCAGGTCGATCAGCAGCGCAGCAAGCGAGCGGCGGAGAAGGCCGCGGCCGTCGCCGCCGTGCCGGTCCCGCCCCCCGCAGCGACCGACAGCGCGCCGACCGAGGACGACGAGGACGACGGAGACATCGCCGACGACGCCGCGGAGAACACCCAGGCGTACCTCGACCGCTACCTCGCGCCGGTGCGCGCCGCCGCGCCAGGGATGACCGACGCCTGGGTGGCGGCGAACAGGCGAGACCTCCCGCAGCCCATCGTCAACTTGACCCCAGAGCAGATCGGAGAGGAGCGCGCCGCCGCCGCCACCGCCTTCGACTTCTACCGCTCGGCGTACGACGCGGTCGACGGCGACACGGAGAAGCTCCGCGCGCAGATTTTGTCCAAGAGCGCCCCTGGCATCGACGCCCTCGCTGGAGACAAGAAGGCGTTCGAGGCCCTGGTGGACTTGGCGGATCAGGAGACCAAGCCCTACTCCTGGTTCACCCGCGCCGCCGGCACGTTCGGGGACGCAGACTTCGAGGAGAGCGCCGCGCGAACCAAGGAGGAGTTCACCGCCGGCCGCGCCGCTCGCGCAGTGACGCTGGGTCCGAAGCAGCGGCGGTTCAAGGAGTTGACCACGGTCTTCACTCCGGGAGCCCTGCCCGAGATCGACATCACGGACACGCAGGCGGAGTTGATCGAGGACTATCGCGTCAAGTACGCGACCGACGCGCAACTTGATGGCCGGGAACTGACCGCGGACGACTGGCGAGAGATTGAAGGGAAGGCCATCGACTCGGCCACGCAGGACATTCGCCACGCTATGTCCTCTATCGGCCGCCCGATTGTCTTCTCGATGGGAGCGTCGAAGACCCCGCTGGAGATGCAGATCGAGAACGACCGTGCGACTGGCATAGACCGTGTGCTGGATAGTACGGGCGCCTCCATCATGGAGGCCAAACTCCGGTGGAAGAAGGCGGAGTTGCCGACCGAGGCAGGTAGTGTGGACTCCGCACTGATCCAAGGAGGCAACGCCGCGGGCCTGCTCGGGCAACTCCTGATGGCCATCGACCCGACGGAGATCGTAGGCACCTCTTTGGACGTGGCCGCCAAGGAGTACCGGCGCAGCCTCGCCGCGGCGGAAGAAGACGGCGAAGTGGCCGACAGTGGGGACGTCCTGCTGAGCGCCGCCAAGGGCGCCGTCGCTGGCGGCTACGCCAACGCGCTGCAGATGTTCCCGCTCTTCCCATACGACGAGGCCCTGGCCGCTGCCGGCGCGGCTGGCGTAGTGCCGGAGGCAGCCAACGAGTGGCGCGAGCAAGTGGTGCGGGACACCATCATCTCGAGTGGCGACAACGAGGACTACTTCGACACCGTCACGGACGCACTGCCGACCTTCACGGCTGCCGGATGGCGAGCGGCCACGGGCGAAGAGAACACCGCCGCGATGAAGAAGTGGTTCTTGGAGAACCAGTTCGCCGCAAAGTCGGCGTTGATGCTGGTCGCAATCAAGACCCCGATGCTCCCCGTCACCAGCGCCCTCGGCCCCGTCGGGGACCTCGTGACCGGCGCGGCTCGCGCTCGGCGCATCCCCACGGACATCGCCACGACGATCGAGCAAGGCATTGAGGCGGGCCTGGACGCCACGACGGTTGCGCGGAACGTGGACAACGCCTACGGCGTAGGCCCCGGCGGGGCAGTGCAGGCCGTTGCAATCTCGGCCGCAGCCAACGCCGCCGAGCGGGACGTAGACCTGCTCACCCGAGAGGTGAGCCAGATCGTCTCTCGGGTGCAGGGGCCGGTGGATGCTGCCCGCGTCGCGAGCGAGGAAGCTGCGGCGGCTGCGGCCCGCGCGGCGCGCACGACCGCCGTGGAGGGCAGCCTCACCGCCGCGAAGTTGGACGACGCAGCGGTCGCGCCCATCCGCAGCGACCTCGACACGGAGGAGCTCCGCCGGCTGATCGACCCCCAGGCGGACCCGACGCAGCCCTCGAAGATGGCAGACGCCATCTCCGACTGGGCGGCGGCCGTCGCCGGCCCTCAGCGCACCAGCGACGACCTGCTGCAGACCACGGACCTGATGGACAAGGCCCTGGCGCACACGGCCAAGGTGCGGGAGGCAGTCTACGACGTGGCCCGCGGCGCCCAGAGCCAACTCGATGCCGCCGAGGCCAGCCTGACGCCCACGGTCATCGCCTCCATCACGGACATCACGCGCGCCGAGAAGGCCCTGGCACGGGCCATGACGCGCCTCTCGGACCTCCGCACGACCGTGACCGGCGCCGACGACATCCTTGACGGGGTGATCTCGCTCGCGCGGGCGAAGAAGAACGAGGCCGCCCTTCGGCTGCGACTCAAGCGAGTTCGGGAGGGTGGAGGCAACCTCTACGAGTCCCGCTCGCGGAGCGCCGTAGAGGCAGAGATCGCGGCCCTGGAAGGCAACACCACGAAGACCCGGCAGGAATACGCCTACTTGGCGCACCTCAAGTCTCGCGTGGCCGCAACGCCCCAGGGGGCTGCGGACATCCGGCTATTCTCTACGGACGCCCACGTCGTGATGGGCATGATCCGCAACAACCGGAAGCACATCGAGCGCGGGCAGGCTGCGCTGGAGGCCCTCAAGACGAAGAACCCCAAGGCGTACGCAACCGCCGAGGGGATCATCAGTGACATGCAGGCCCCGGCCCGCGTCCTGAGCGACACAGACAAACTGGCCGCGGCGGCGAATGGCAAACTGCTCCAGCGGCAGGCGGCGAACCTCCGCAAGCAGCAGGGCAATCTCATCAACGTGGTGAAGAAGCTCGACGCCGTCGATGCCCACATCGCCTTGAAGACGCGGGCAAAGTACCCGACATCTGTTCGGCCGCTCAAGGCATTGAAGGGTTCCGCGGTCAACGAGATCGAGTTGCGCCGCGCCGAGGCGCTCCGCCGCGCGAACGCCATCGCCCGCCGCCGAGCCATCAACGCCGCAGGCACCGACCAGCAGGCGCGCGTCGCTGCCGAGGCCGCCTGGAACGCACAGACGAAGGAGGTGCAGAAGGCCAGCCGCGCCGCCGTCAGCGCCGCCCGGACGGCGGCGGCGAGCCGCCTTGTCGTTCGGCAGCGGGAAGCCCTCGTGGAGTTCGCGGCGGCCCTCCGCCGAGGCGCCGCCGAGACCGCGCGCCGGAAGATCAACACCCGGTCCATGACCTACCGCACGGGCCTCCCCGACCGAGACCTGCGGATCATCGACCACGCCAAGGATGAGCTCACCCGCCGGTTGGGCGCCTCCGACGTTTTCGGCAACGCTGTCGGCACCAAGCAGGAGTACATCGACCACGTCGTCGCTTCGGTGCTGCGCGTGGCCGACGACATCGGCAAGGACCTCGACCCGGACGACCTGCGGCGCGTCATCGACGAGGTGTCTCCCGCCACGGTGGTCGACTTCGCTACGCTGGGGACGGCCGCGGGCCGCCGCGCTGCGCTGGAGAACCTCACGCGCTCGCTGGCAGAGATCCAGCACGCCGGGTTCAGCGCCGTCGGCGACGTGAAGATGGAGCACCTCCACCAAGCGGTCACCGAGGCCGTTGGCGTCGCGCTACAGACCCGTCGCGCCGAGCGGGACGTCTTCGCTGCGCTGACGATGCAGCAGTCGGCGTGGGCTCGGCAGGGGTTCCGCTACGCGCTCTACAAAATGATGACCCCCCGCGCAGGGTTCATCGGAGAAGGCAGCGATCAGGCGTGGCGCGTCTACCAGCACGCAGATCAGGTCTCTGCTGGCCTCCAGGCGTGGCTGGTAGTGCAGAGCCAGCGCGCCATTGACGACCTGATGAAGACCGGCGGACAGTACACCCGGAAAGAGTTGGCCGATCGACTCCTTACTACGCTCTCCGAGGCGTTTGCTACGGTCGGGGACAAGGCCCGGCTGGGTCTCCCGGTCGACACGCTCTCTCCTTTCCAGGTAGCCAAGCGGTTCTTGATGGAGCGGTCGCCCTCCGCGCACGCATCTACGGTCACTCCGACCGGAGGGGCCGTTCGAGACACCACGAAGGTGGCCGAAGTAGTAGAGGCCGTACGAGCGGCGAAGACCGCCCAGGAGAAGGCCGTTCGGGCGCACGCTGGCAACCAAGTAGTGGATGGGCGCCGCGCCCGTAGCGTGACCATCGACGCGGAGATCCTGGCCCGCAAGCAGGCGGAGTTGGATGCACGCAACGCGGAGGCCGCAGGGAACGCGACCCAGGCCGCGGAGGCCCGCGCACGCAAGGCGGAGTTGGAGGCCGATAGTGTCGCTGCGGAGAAGACGCTCAGCACCCTCCCGCAGGACATCATCGACGACGCCGTCCGGGTTGAGGAGGAGGCGCTCGCGAAGTTGAACGCCGAGAAGGCAGCGACGAAGGCGAAGCTCGCGCAGGCCGACAAGGACGTCAAGGCCGCTGAGCAGGCCGGGGCGCCCAAGAGGACCCCTGCTGACCGGGCCAAGAGCGCCGCGGAGATCAAGGAACTCGAGCGGCAGTTGACGCCCGAGAAGATCGCGGAGCGGCAGGCGCAGGCGCAGGCCATGTGGGAGGCGACGAAGGCCCGCAAGGCCGGCAAGTTGTTCGAGGGCAAGCAGGCCCCAGCCCCGAAGGAGGTCAAGGACTATGTGACGCAGCGCCTTGCTGAGGGCGCAGACCCGGCCACGGTGCTGTACGAGGCCGCGCAGTTGCCTGGGGTCCGCTGGGCCGCCAGCACGTACGTGCGCCGCATGTTCCACCCCGACGTAAGCCTCATGTCGAATGGCGGCCTCGCCAGTCAGCACCTCGACACGCTACGTCAGGCGCTCAAGAACCTGGAGAACTTCGAGGCGGACGAGGCGTGGAAGACCTCCGTTGGCCGGCGCCGAGAGACGGGCAACATCAAGCCCACGGCAGATGAGCCCTGGCGCTTCTCTGACGCGGAGACCGTCAACAGTGCCCGACGGATGCAGGCCATCGAGGCAGCAAGTCTGGAGTTCCAGGACGCACTGAACGCCCCGCAGAATATCAAAGAGGCGCGGATCGTTATTCGCAACCTCATCAAGCGAGGCGAGAAGTACCAGAAGGACACGCAGGAGCGCATCACCCAGGGGCTGGCCCAGATTATCGAGGTTCAGGGGCAGGCGGCCAAGACGTCCGATGCCTTCCTGGACTCGGACATCTTCAAGGCGTTCGAGCAGCAACTCGTCAAAGAGCGGGCCGCCGTACTGGCGAAGAAGGCGGAGCTCGCCGCCGAGGTCGGAGGAAACAAGGCAGGGGCAGCGGCGGCGCAAGCTGTGCGCGCTCAACTCACGGCAGACCAGAAGGCGCTGTTGGGCAGGATCACTTCGCAGACCGCGAAGGTGAAGGCCGCCAAGGCCGGGAAGGTCGCCACGCCGGCCGCAGCCGACTACATCCGCAGCGTGAAAGACAAGATCGCGACGATCGACGACGACATCAAGAGCATCAACGCGCAGATCGGTACGTTCGATCGCTTCTCCAGCGTCGATGTTGCCACGCTGGAGGCGGAGATCCTTCGCCTGAGCAAGTCCTTGAAGGATAAGCAGGACGCGGCGCAGATCGCCAGCCAGCGGTCTGCGGCATCCCGCAAAGCCCTGGAGGATGCGACGACCACGCTGCGGGCGAAGCAGGGAGAGTTGACGCAGATCGAGAACGCCGCGGCGAGCCTCACCCGCTCGGACCTTGTGGGCGCCATCAACGAGGGGGCGCTTGATGAGAAGACCATGACGATCTTCGACAAGATCGTTCTGAACATGGGGCGCTCGGTGTTCCGCGGTATGCAGGCCACAGGGCTCGACGAGGACACGCTCAACCGGATCTTGTATACGGTGGCTCGCGACGCGCTCGCAAAGAGCGATGACTTCAAGACGCTCCACGAGCGGATCAAGAAGGGGCTGCTGGGTCGACTGCCAGGGCAGTTGCGAATCATCGACGACCGCGCCCCTCGTACTGCGACGGCCCTCTCCGCCGCGCTCATGCAGGCCGTCACCGCAGAGTACACCACGCAGTATGCGCTGAGGGAGGGGCTCGCCATTGTGCAGAAGACGGAGGCGATGGGGTTCAACGCACTCCTCAGCCGACCCATCGCAAACTCGATGAACAACTCCACGACTGTTATTCGGGACATGTACTCGACGCTTGAGCAGGTACTCCGCACGGGCGCTCGCCTCGGGCGAGTCAACGAGGGCCGCTCGACCCTGCCCATCTTTGATCGCCGCGGGGACGTCAGCCTGGAGTTGGTAGAGGCCGCCAAGTTGCCCGGCTTCAACGGTGGCGTCTGGCTGCCGGAGAGCGTGCTGCGTACGGCACTGGAGGATCTCGAAGCCTACGCGCGGCAGATGGATGTCCTCAGCGCGACTGCCCCGGCGGAGATTGGTAGCTGGATTGCGGACAAGGCCAAGGACCTGTTCTCTATATGGCGGACCTCGAAGTTGGTGGGCTACGGCATCAACTTCGGCACGTACCGCACCCGAGCCGTGACTGGCGACATCGCGTCTACTTACATGGTCTTTGGGGCAAAAGAGGCGGCGAAGGTGGCGGCGATGTCCACGGCCAACGTCCTGCCCTTTGTGCGTGAGGGCGCCATTGACAAGCTCGGCGCCCTGGGCACGCTGTCCAACAAGGCGGTTGCCTCCTTGGCCGCTACCACAGCCGCGTGGCGCAACGGAACGGTCGCATCCAAACTGCTCTCTCCGGGGACGTGGCAGTACCTTCCCCGGCGGGTGAGCGCCGCGATCCTGGACAGCGTGGCAGAGGTTCCGAAGGCTCTTGCCGGGATCACCAGCCCTCACGTCGGGCGGATGCTCCGTGGAGAGATGGACGAGGTGCTCCGCCTGGGCGACACGGAGCAGACCGTAGAGCAGTGGTGGAACGAGGCCCGGCGTGAGGGCATCCTCGACAACAACGTCGAGATCAACCTCCGCACCGCCCTCCGTAGAGGCAGCGAGATGTGGGCGGAGGTCACGAGCCGCCGACACTCCTGGGCCGCGGTGGAGTTGGAATACTTCAAGCAGAAGAAGGGCAACCCCTCCGTGACGCGGGAGTCCGTTCGGCAGTCGATGGAGGCGTCCGAGAGCGTCAAGACCGTCGCGCGGACCACGCGGATCAAGCACGCGCTCCTACGGCACCAAGAGACGCTGGAGAAGACGGAGGCTCAGGTCCACGTCACCACGCGCATCACGCTCTACACCAGTCTCCGCAAGCAGGGACTCACGGCCAAAGAGGCCGCCGACGGGGTGAAGGCTGCCATCTATGATTGGAACTACGGCGCCAACCGCGCTGTGCTGAACATGTTGTCCTTCGTCCCGTTCGGCCGATTCCATGTTCTCCGCAAGCAGCAGGGCGTGGACATGTTGAACATGGCCAGCGACACCAGTCCGTGGCGGAAGATGGGCGGAGGCGCCATCGCTCCTCTCCGGCGCGCCGCCCTGCTGGAGCGGTACATGGCCAGCAGCACGCAGTCGGAGATCCCCAGCGAGGAGGAGTTGGACATCCACCTCGCAGATGCCCGCGCCTACGGCGCCAACATGGCCGACGAGTGGGGGATGACGCCCCAAGAGGCCGCAGTCGCCGCCGAGCAGGAGACGCTCTCCTTCTTGATCAGCGCGTGGTGGGCGCGCGCCCACTCCCCAGACTACCTCTCGAACCGCCAATACTTCTACGACATGATCCCTGCGGAGCAGCAGGAAGCCTTCAAGAAGGCGTACGGGTCCGACCCCAGCACCACGTTGGCCATGACCAGCCGGATGCCGCAGCTTAGCGTGTGGGATGCCTTCGAGGTCATCAGCACGGGCGCAGCCCTGGCGGAAGTTACTTTCGCCACCTTGAACGGGGAGGACGTAGTGGCGGCGAACGCCATGAGCAAACTCACGAAGCCGTGGATTGACCTACTGCCCGATCCTGCCAAAGCCATTCTGGCTGTATTCGCTGGTAAGGCCGGGGCTGAGATGGACGCCATCGAGCAGGGAAGGCACACGCCGCAGATGTTGGCAGCGGCTACGCCCGCTGAGGCCGATATTATGAACGCTCTGGGGTACGCCCCGGTGACCTTCGGCCTGTCGGATTCGCCCATTCGTTCGTTGCTGACGACTACCAAAGAGGGCGATGCGCGCCCCCGCGCCGGTGGGATGTGGTCCAAGTCCTTGCTCGCCGCTATTCGACTGGACCCTGTAATCAGCCCTGCGTTGACCAAGACGATCAACGCCTCTGCCTACAAGAACCCGCAGTACGGGAAGGACTGGGATGCAGTTCGGGCTGCTTACACGTTCTCGAACTTGGTCGGCGCCACATCCTACGGCGTCACTGATCCCCTTCGAGAGGCGACCTTCGACGTCCGGGATGTGAAGGCGGCCCTTACGAAGAAGAAGCAAACTGCAAGTGGCGCTTCTCGACAGGGGGCGCGGGCTGCAGAGGAGCAGGAGCCTTGACAGTGGCCTGACATCCCGTTAGGCTACACACCACCACGGAGATTCCCATGCCCGCTATGTTCCGCCCCGCACCCCTCACGATGCTGACCGAGGGGATCAACCTCTCCCACGGGCTCCCCCACCGCCTGCGCGGCTACGTTCGGAAGCTCGGCTCGGGCGCCAAGGCCATCCCGCGCGGCACCATCCTGGTGCTGACCGGCGTCCAGGAGGGCAAGCACCAGGAGCTCCTGTTCAAGCCGGCCTCTGCCGCGACCTCCGCCGGCCACTCGAACCCGCTCTACGTCGCGGGCGAGTACATCGCGAAGGAGTACGTGGACGCCGCCGACAAGGACCGGCAGATCTACCGGAACGTCGTCGACAAGATCGTCATCGACTTCGACACCACGGGCGCCAACGCCGGTGACTACGTCTACCTCACCGACGCGCAGGCCACGGGTGGCCTGAACATCAGCCTGACGCCCGGGACCTCCGAGGTCGCGGTCGGCATCGTGGTCGTCGAGGACACCACGGATGGCAAGGTGCTGATCGCCCCCGCGATGATTGGCGCCAAGGTGGCCCATCTGGCGGAGATCAACGCGGTCCCTGACCTGCACGGCACGATGGCCGCGACCAACACGGAGACCTACGCCGAGGTCACCGCGGGCGCGCTGTACGACGGAGGCACGCTGATCTGGTCGCTCAAGAGCCTCGCAGGGGGCGCTACGAGCAAGGCCACGGACTGGGTGCAGGTCGGGACCGGCGCCGGCACCAAGTTCCGCATCAACCTCGATGCCGCTCCCACGGGTGTCGGGAAGACCGTCACCTTCTCGTACGTCATCAAGCCCCCCGCCGCGTAATAGGAGCCTTCGATGCACAGCTTCGTGTTGCATAGCCGACGGGTGGCTGTGACTTTTGCAGGCAGCACGGCCAAGAAGGCGGCCGTGCCCATCTACGCTGACCCGGGTGGCGCTCGGGTCATGCAGTTGCGGGTCGTCCCCACCAGCCTGACCGGGTCGAGCCAGACGTACAGCGCCTGGGTGGCCCACTTGGCCGCGGCGGAGATCGGGGACCCCGACACCATCTTCGCGGACATCGACCGCACGATTGTGTCGGGGGCGACGCACACCCCCGCAGAGCAGGTCTTCAAGGCGGCGGGCGAAGACGACTTCTACGTCTTCGTCCCCTCCGTCTCCGACACCACCAACCACGCCTTCTACGTCATCATCGAGTTGGACACCCTCGCGGCGGCCGACTTCGTGGTGGAGGTCGTGTATGGCGCCGTCGGGTCCTACACGCAGACCAAGCGATCCACGCTGTCGGTGACCTGATGCGTACGTTACCGCCCTCCGTAGCCACTCTCGTAGCCCTCTATGAGGAGCCTACGGAGCCAGGGGACGTTACGTTTACTTGGCCGGAAGTTCCGCCAGGGACGCAGGCCACGTTCGAGTTGACGCAGGCCCCGGCTGAGAGCACCGCGACCGCTTCCCTCTCCGGTGTTCTCGCGGACGCTGATCTGCCGGGTGCCTACGTTCTCGAGCGCACCTGCTCGTTGATGGGCCACGCTGTCCGTAAAGACGTAGCTGTAGCCTTCCTGAACACGGCTGCTGAGGTGGCCGACCTCGCCTGGGCCGCCCCGGACGCAACCCTCGTCACCGCCGGCACCACCTTTGGCGCTGTCTCGTGGCCGACCCCCACGGGCGGCGCAGGCGGCTACACCTACAGCGCCGCAGCCTTCGTCGCCGACTCCGCAGGCGCTTCGAGCACCGCGACCGTCTCCACCGCCGGCACCGCGCCAGGCACGTCCACCGTTTCGGGGCTGGCTAACAATCAAACGGTCGTGCTCCAGCGCACCGTGACCGACAGCGACGGCGAGACCGTCACCGTGCAAGCCGCGGTCACCGTCGCCGCGACCGCAGCCGGCGTCACCCCCGGCACCGCGCCCGCGGGGCAGACCCTGGCGGCGGGCACCCCGTCGGCCACGATCGGAACGTGGGGCGCCCCGAGCGGCGGGACAGGCCCCTACACCTACGCGCTCACTGAGCCCGGCGGGTCGGGCGTCACCATCAGCGGGTCCGGCCTCGGCCCGTGGACCGTGGCGGGCCTGACGGATGGCGTGACGTACGTCTTTTTGCTGACGATCACGGACTCGCTCGGCGCCAAGGGCTACTCCGTCGTCACCATCTCCGTCGCCGCGGTCGTTTCGACTGGAGCGTGGGAGGTTGTGGGCGAGACCAACTTTGCGGACGGCGACTGGACCGACCTTGAAAGCACCGCCGCGACCGCTGCGACGCCCCAACACCTGCTCTATGCAGCGGATGGAACCACCCAACGGGCCTTCAGCCGCAACACCAGCACCTCGGCGCGAACGCTAATCCTCGACGGCGACACCGGTATCACGCTGCGGAACGGTTCGACTGCCGTGCAGCCGTCCGTAGGCATCGTTCCCGGCGGGTGGTCGGGGATGGCTGGCGCGTCCCGCCGAGACGCGCACATCCTGCAGATGCAAGTAGGCGGTTATGAGACTGCGGGCACGTCCAACTTTGTCCACGTTGTCGGGATTTCGACTACTTCCGCAAACAGCAGCCCGCTCATGGGCTTTCGCGTGGTAAACACTGGCAGCAACGTGTTGGTCACGTTCTACAGCTATTATCTTTCCGACAGTGTGACTCTTCGTACCATCCCGACTGGAGTTGACCGGCGGTGGTCTGCTGATTTCCAGCTAGTTATCCTCGACGGTGGCTCCAGCCATCGGGCCTACGTCACCGTGAACCCGACCGGGTGGGCTGACCCGCTGACAGGCCAGCGGGTGTCCATCCAGGCGCCCAGCCGCACACTAACGCTTGGTGACTGGCCGACTGCGGCAACGTGGACCGCTGGGACCGACAGCGGGCGCCCCGCGGTCGTTTTGTACCACGACGGTGGCAGTGTCACGCTCACCGAGTCCGGCGTCATGGTGACCCGGTGTCGTCATCTTCGCCTGCCCGGGGGATCACTGTAATGCACGTCATCTACGAGTGGGAGCAGACCCCACCGCCCGAGGGCCTTGTCTCCATTGTCGTGCGGTTGAGCCACGCCGAGGCCAGCGCCCTCATCGACGCGACGACCAACAGCGCCACCACCCCGAGCGCCGCCGACTCCCGCGCCATCGCCCGGCCGATCGGGCTGGCGCTCCAGGCCGCGGTTGCCGACGGCTCCCTGGAGCTCCCGGGACCGCCCGCACCATAAATACAGCATAGGAGCAGACAATGGCTACCCCCGCAAAGGGCAAGGCGAAGGCCAAGACATACGTAAATCCCGACACCGGGCGCAAGAACACCGTCTCCTATGGGCAGGCCGGCGCTGCCACGGACGGCGGCCCGAGGGTGCGCCCGGGGACCTCGAAAGGGGACGCCTACTGCGCGAGGAGCGCCGGGCAGATGAGGGACCACCCCGAGGCCGCGAAGAACCCAAAAAGCCCCCTGCGCCTGTCGCGTCAGGCGTGGGCGTGCGAGGGTGAGAAGTCTAAGAAGTAGAGGAAGTGACCGTGTCGAAGAAGCCGATGCCCAAGCCCCCGCCGAAGAAGACGTGGCAGGACACCAAACTCCCGCCCAAGAGTGGGAGCACCAAGAAGAAGATGTGCTGACGCACCCAGGAGAGGACATGGCCCGCTTCGAGGGGAGGAAGGTCTGGAACCTGACAGGGCACCACGTTCGGCTGCTCCGAAAGGGGGACCAGAGCATCGTCTGGAACTCTGACGGCCTGCTCCGCGTAGCGGCCGGGCCGAAGGTGGATGGCCGCACGCTGTTCCTCACGTCGCCTGCGGGCAGCCCGGTCTGCGTCGGCGTCTACCGGCCCCCTCTCCCGACCGAGCTGTTCTGCCACGGCTTCCGCCTGGAGGACATCACCGACGAGGACGTGGTCGTGGTCTCGACGCCGTGCGGCGCCCTGCTCAGAGACAACCCGAACCTGTTGCCGAACGCGAGGTTCGTGCTAAGCCCGATGGGTGCGGACCCCGTCAACGGGCGGAAGGGCGCCAAGAGCTTCGCGTACTGGAGGGGATTCTGATGCCGGCTTGCCGCTACGTGGTAGACTTCGGAGAGGTAGGCGACGAGCCTACTGTAGGGATTGAGTCTGCTCCCGCGGAGGGCATGAACGTGGTCCCCGCGGGCGTGCTGATGCACTACTACATGGAGGTCGCAGAGCTCGACTGCATGGGGGACGAGAATAGCCCCCTGGCGCAGTTCGTCTACATCGACGTAGTCGTGGAAGGAAACAAGCACGCGGTCAGCGTCAGCATCGACCCAGACACATTCATCAACGGCGTCGGGCTCTTCTACGTAGGGACGCTTCTCAGCGAGTTCCTGCTCGAGGAGTGGACCGATCGGCTCGACGAGGAGGAGACCGTAGGTCCCCTCGACTTGGCTCGGGGATGGCAAGCTCCTCGTGAGGACATCGAAGCATGACCACGAAGCCCAAGTTCGTCGTTGGAAGGTCCAGCCAAGGCCATCTCGACGGCTGTCGAGGTGTGCTCTCGATCCTTGTTCGCAGGGCGCTTGCTCGGGCGGACATGCCTCACGACTTCAAGGTCACGGAGGGGCACCGTCCCAACTCCGAGCAGGACGCCCTCTACGCGAAGGGCCGGCGGGGAGTGCCCGGCGAGAGGATCGTCACCTACGCCAAGGCCGGGCAGAGTTGGCACAACGTCTGGCCGTCGCAGGCCATCGACATCATGGTCCTCGTGAAGGGCCGGGAGTGGGACGAGGAGCTGTATGACGCGGTCGCCGCGGTCGTCATCCTCGAATGGGCGCAGATGCAGCGAGAGGGGCTCTGCGTTGAGACCCTTCCAGATGGGCAGACCATCACTTGGAACTTGGAGTGGGGCGGCAACTGGCGCCGGCCCGACCGACCACACTTCCAGATCGTCAAGGCGTAAAAGCTAAGCCCCACCGGTCTCCCGGCGGGGCTTGTGACTCCTTCCACTCGTGGTGGATGAGCTACTCGACGGGCGCGGGCTCCGCCGCCGGAACGACGACCGCCTCGACCGCGGCCTCGACGGCAGGCGGGGGCGGCACGGGCACGACGCCCTGGCCGAAGAGGAACTGCCACGCGGCGAGCGCGGCGGCGCCCACGGCGCCAAGGATGAGGGCGATCTTGCGCTTGCGGGCGGGGGCTGGCTTCGGGTCGGTCATCAGGTCCTCGGGTGCGCCCTCGCAAGGGCGGCTGCTGCGGTGGAGCGGATCTTCGCCGCCTCGGGGGTCTCGATCGGCCAGTCGCGGAAGCGCCGTTCGAGCTCTTCAAGGAGGGTCAGGGGCTTGGTCGGAGCCTCATCTACTGCCGGCGCGGACGGCCGTCCACCGAGCCAGAGAGCATTGAGGCGACTTCGTTTGGGACCGCGGCCAGCCTATCGCTGAGGCGCTCGAGGACAGCCTCAACTCGGGCGAGGGACGACGTCGTCGCTGCCATCGTGGCGCCCGTAGCGGCGTGGCCTGCTTCGAGGTGGGCGATCTTGTTCGCGTTGACCTCGTGCTTCGCGTTGAGCTGTGTCTCCAGGGCGTCGATCTTCTTCTCCGCGGCGCTGAGCCGGGTGTGCAAGACGGCCCAGGCGGTGGCGCCGCCCGAGCCCGCGCCGAGGGCGATGGAGATGATGCTCTCGTAGAGGGCTGGGTCGGACGACATGCAGGGCTCCGCGGCGAAAAGGTGCCGAGGCAGCCTAACTTACGCGAGTGGAGGAGTCAATGGACGCACTCGCACAGGCACCTCGGCGCCTCCGACGGAAGGCGCAGAGAGAGCAGCAGCGCCAAGAGCACCCAGGCCAATAGGACCACAAGGATCAGCGAGCCGTAGTAGGTGGTGTCGCTCATAGGGCTCTCCCCTGTTGCCGTTCTTGGTACATGTACGTGATCATCTCATCCCGTGACCCCCCGAGGACCGCGACATCGGCTACGCACCTCTCCCACGCGCTGTTCGGCCCAGAGCCGTAGATGGGTGTCCAGCGCGCCTCGATGCTCTTCGCCGTCTCTGGAGGCATGGCGGCCTTGATCGCCGCGCGCTCCGCCAGGAAGGTATCCACACGCGCCGCTGCTTTCGGGGGTAGGGCCATAGTTTCTGCCTCCATTGAAAGAGTAACCCCGCCGCGTCATGGACGGGCGGGGCCTGTGTCAGCAAGTTGTCAGGGCTACACGGGGATGCGGACGCTCTCGAAGTCAGCGCGGATCTCGTTCGCGAGCTTGATCATGCCGGGGCTGACGGCGTACGAGTCCTTCGACGACCGCTGAAAGGCGCAGTAGTTGCCCAGCATCGAGTGGATCTCGACGACGTTCTCGTTCGAGGTCGGCAGGGTGACGCCGACGTTGGCCTGCACGAAGGCGCAGAACGCCCGGCACTTGTCCACGCCCGCGCGCCACAGGCGGGCCTGGAGCAGGAGGAGGGCGCGCTGCTGCCACAGGGCCGAGCGGCTGGGGGACAGGGCCTCGATGGTGTCGCGCAGGACCTTGCGGCGCTCGGTCAGGGCGTCGAGCTCGGCCTGGAGGGCAGCGACCTCGGCGGTGTTGTCGACGGCGTTGGCCTCGGCGTTGAGGGCCTTGGCAGCCTCGAAGGCCGACCCGGCGCGGATGGTCGCCATCGCACGGGCGCGGGAGTTGGGCCACTTGACCGCGGCGGCGATCTTGACGTTGTCCGGGGGGGTCTCGTCGGTGAGGGCGACCTCGACGATGTGGGTGGTCTCAACGGGGGTCTCGGTGGCAGCCGCCACGGTGTTGCGCTTGGCCATGATAGTCTCTCCTGGAGGAAGGGCGCCGAGGTTGATCCCCGACGCCCTTTGTTTAGTCCCCTTGCGCGATGGGCGCAAGGGGCGTTTCGTAAGAAAACGTGATCGACCTACCCGAGGTGCCGGAGGCTACACGCTTTGCCTCCGCACTCGCCGTCCGCAATCGAGTTGCTACGCTCGTTGTCAAGGCGCTCGTACTCCGCCCAGTCGATGTTCTCGACAGCCGTCAGGAACCGCACCTGACGCTCGCGGAAGGTCTTCTCATCCACCTCCTCACGCGGGGCGCGGAAGTACACGTCGGGGGAGTAGGGCAAGAAGGTCAGACCCTTCCAGACGCCGGCCTTCCAGCCGTCGACAACCTCCTCGATCAGATCCGGCACCTCATGCGGCTCGTAGGTGACGGTGATCGAGATCGCCTGCGCCTTCGGGCCGGCAACCCAGGTCCGCGCGAGCTTGCGGTAGCGCGCCATCTGGTCCAGGGCGGACTCGTGCTCACGCAAGAGCGACCCTTCGGGCGCCTCCAGCGGAACCTCGAAGAGGAAGGTCTGGGCCGTGCTCTCGTCCTCGAAGAACTTGTACGGGGCGTCGGGTTGCTGCCGACCGTTGACGGCATCCTTGTGATCCGCGTACATGTCGAACAGCGACCCGTCGTATACGCACGCGCCGTCCTTGAAGACCTGCACGCGCTTCGCGGACCCTGGCTTGGCGACGAGCAGCGCCGGGGCGCTCGCCTGCACGGCCAGGAACAACGGGTGATCCGTGCTGATCTCCATGCGCTGGATCGACCAGCGGCTGTGCCGCGCGTGGGCGCCGCTGGAGCAGCCGGCGAAGGCGGCCGAGTTCCCACCCGGCTTGATCAAGAAGGCGCGCTTCGCGGGGTTGATCCCGATGCGGCGGGCGATCCACTCGTTGTACCGCTCCATCTCCTCCCGGAGCTCGACGAGGCGGCCCTCGTCCTCGAACAAGTGCGGGGCGTCGGTCTGCCCCGTCAGGTCCACGCCAATCTGCGCCTGCTCGATGGCGAGCTTGCGCCAGCCGGGCGGAAGGATCGAGAACTCCACCATGCTGGCCTGCAGGGTGCCGAGGAGCGTGGCCGCGCGGACCTTGACCGCGAAGGTCTCCCAGGTGTCCGTGGCCCGAGCAACGCCGGCCGACAGGTTGCAGAACTGGCCCGCGCCCCCGTCGTCGTAGACCTTCTTGTAGCCGTCGATGAAGAAGCGCGAGTTGTTCGCCGGGGTCCAGTCGTTGCAGACCTCACCGCAGGCGTTCGGCCGCAGATGCTCCTCCGTGATCCCGTTCGTACACCACAGGCCCCGCTCGCCGTTCAGCGACCAGAAGGTGTGCTCAAGTTCATTCCGAAGGTCGTGCTCCGAGGTTCGACCGGGCGCGTGGGCGGCGGCGGAGTTGTTGCTCACGTGGCCGGCGCGGGGCGTGGGCCGGCGAGCGCCGCCTGGGTACTGCCAGTCCTTGTAGTCCCGCATCCCGCGGTCCCGCAGGTCGCCCGTATCGATCGCCGCCATCCGTCGGACGCCGCCGCAGACGATGGCCTCCCCGACCAGCGTGTAGAGGTAGTGGACCTCGGTCGACCGGAGCTTGCGCCCGCGGGCGCCGCCGCAGACGGCGTAGATGGCATTGATCAACTCGCGCAGGGGGTCAGGGCCGGAACTGTAGCCACCGCGCCGGCGGAGTGGCTCGCCCTTCGCGCGCAGGGCGCTGTAGTCGAAGAACTCCTTGCGGTCGTGACCGGACCACGCCAGCCAGGTTGCGACCTGCACAGCCCGGCCCCAGCCCTCGAGGCTGTCCTCCACGACGAAGGTGTCCTGGCGGCGCATGTTCTCCGGGTACTCGATGTAGACCTTGGCCTCCAGGGCGGAGGGGCGTGAGGCCACGCGCTTCACGGCCGGCATGTTGCTCAGGACGGGGGTGCGCTTGCCGTGCCGTCG
>Ga0209820_1000034_pt1 | contig 36246 bp, 38 predicted proteins | sample PPLLak21cMay2015_FD_187254 | JGI IMG/M metagenome (GOLD analysis project Ga0209820, IMG submission 187254) | Freshwater sediment microbial communities from Prairie Pothole Lake near Jamestown, North Dakota, USA - PPLs Lake P7 Core (1) Depth... | ecosystem: Environmental > Aquatic > Freshwater >...
CGCGAGGCCGGATCGGGCTATCCAAAATCCGAACTCGGGCGCCGCGAGACGGACTCCGGTCAGGACGCGCAGCCGGATCATCGGCCGCACGACGTCACCTGCAAGCCAGATTCCGAACCGTCGCGTCGCAGAAACGCGTAGCGGCAATTTGCGTGCGTTGCCGGCACGGCTGGTTAGTATCGAGTGCTTTCTCTGAGTACGCGGCAGTGCCGTTTGTGGCCAGGCCGGAAGGGACGAGGTCGATCATGCTCAACTGGATGTTCGTGCTGATGGTGTTGCTGGCCGCGAGCGCAGGCGCGAATGAAAAGCCGAAATCGCTGGCCCAGTGGCCGGTCGCCGCAGCACAGGTGGTCGCGGCGACGGCGTACCGGGACGCGGCGGCTGCGGCGTCGGGCGGTGCCGAACCGCTCGATGTGGCACTCAAGGTCGTCGGAGCCTTCGAGGGCTCGACACAGCACATCATCCAGACGAACGAAGGCGTCGAAGCGCCGACTCGATCCAAAGTCACCGTGATCCGCGACGGCCTGCTCGACGACTCCATCCGCGGCGAGCGCTGGGACATCGTCCTCGAACGCGGCGCCACGGGCGCGTGGGCGATCAAGGAAGTGAAGCGCGCCTGGAGCTGCCGCCGCGGCCCAGGGCAGCAAAGGTTCGCCACATCGAAGTGTCTGTGACGAGACCCGGGCGCAACGGCGTCTGCCGATGACGGACGTGGAGCGTATCGGGACGAACTGGGTGGGCCCCGACAGCGCGTGCCGCCGCCGATTCCTCCGCTCGCTGACGGCGACTGGCGTAGCCGCAGCCATCGCCTCGATCAGTGGGTTCGCCCGTGGTGCGGGCGAACGCAGGCCGCTGCGCGTGGTCGTCATTTCCGATCTGAACGAGAGCTACGGTTCGACGCGGTACTCCGCGAACGTCGGCGCGGCTATCCGCCGCATCCGGGAACTCCAGCCGGACCTCGTGATCAGCACAGGCGACATGGTGGCGGGCCAGCGACTTGCGCCGCCGCTCGCGCGCGGCGAGATCGAGGCCATGTGGACCGCGTTCCATCACGCCGTATCGGACCCGCTGGCAGCCGCCGGCGTACCGCTCGCGGTGACGCCGGGAAACCACGACGCGTCGTCGGGCACGCGGTTCGAACTGGAGCGGGCGATCTACCGGGAGCAGTGGCTGCCGCGCCGGCCCGCCTTGGACTTCGTCGACGCCGATGGCTACCCGTTCCACTACGCCTTCGTGGTCGGCCCGGTCCTGTTCGTGTCGCTGGACGCGACGCACGTCGGGCGACTCTCCGGCCGCGAGAAGCGATGGCTGGAATCGCTGCTGCTGCGCGAGGGGCCCCGCCACCGGCACCGCGTCGTATTCAGTCACATTCCGCTGTGGCCGTTCGCGAAGGGACGCGAAACCGACTACCTGGGCGACCAGGAACTGGATCGGATCCTGCAGAAGCACCGGGTCGACGTACACCTCAGCGGTCACCATCACGCGTACTACCCGGCAGCGAAGGACGGCGTGCGCTTCGTCAGCCAGGCCTGCCTCGGCGCGGCGCCTCGGCCGCTGCTTGGCAGCGCGGCTCGCTCGGAACGGGCCATCACGGTGATCGAGTTCCCGCCGGATGGAGCGATCAGCATCGAGGCGTATCGCGCGCCGGCCTATGTCGAGAAGATCCACCGCCACACGCTTCCGGAGCGGATCGTGTCGCACCGTGCCACCCTCGTGCGGGACGATCTCGTCGATGCGTCCGCGCCGTCGATACGGAAGTGACGAAGCTCGATTGACGCCTCTAGGGATGTTCTGTAGGTTGCTGCCGTTCTTCGCGCCCCTGCGGGCGTCGGTCGTGCCGTGCGAGCAGCGCGGCCGGCACGCGCATCCCATGCCCTCCATTCGTCTTCTCCTCGCGCGGTTCGCCGTCGCGCTCGGCCTGGCGGCCGCCGGCGCGGCTTGTGCCCAGTCGCGCCTCGACGATCTGCGCACCGGCCGCGACGCCTCGCTGCAAAGCGCGCTCGAACGCGTCGTCGGCGACGCGGGACTGCAAGGCGAAGCGGACCACGGCCATCTTGCCCTGGCGCTCGTCGACGCGACGGATCCCGCCGCCCCGCGCCTGGCCATGATCAACGGCGACCGCATGATGTACGCGGCCAGCATGCCGAAGGTGGCAATCCTGCTCGGTGCGCTCGCCGAAGCCGAGGCGGGCCGGCTCCCCCTCAATCCCGCGACCCTGGCCGCGATGAACAACATGATCCGGTTCTCGAGCAACGAGGACGCGACGCGGGTCCTGCGCTGGGTCGGCGTCGACCGCCTGGCAGAGATCCTGCAGTCGTCGCGCTTCGCCCTCTACGACCGCGCGGGCACCGGCGGCCTCTGGGTCGGCAAGGGCTACGGGCCCGAGCCCGCCATTCGCCGCGACCCTCTGCAGAACCTGTCGCACGGCGCGACGGCGTTCCAGGCGGCCCGTCTGTACTGGCTGCTCGCCACCGACCGCCTGCTGAGCCCGGCGATGAACGTCCTGATGAAGCAGGCGCTGTCGAACCCGGGCATCCGCCACAAGTTCGTGAAGGGGCTCGAGTCGCGACCCGGCGTCGAGATCTACCGCAAGTCCGGAACCTGGAAGAACTTCCACGCCGACAGCGCGCTGGTCGAGAGCGGCGGCAAACGCATCGTCATGGTCGGCATCGCCGATCACCCCGAGGGCGGCGAGTGGCTCGCGCGACTTGCCGGGCCGATGCACGACCTGGTCGTGGCGCCCGGGGCGACGACCGTCGCTCGCCGTCCTGACCGGCACGGCGATCCGGCCAGGGCGCAATGAACGCAATCGTCCGCGCCCGCACGGCTGCGACCGCCGTGCTGGCCTTTCACGCGGTTCTCGTGACCGGCTGTGCGCAGTTCGTCGAGGCCGGGCCGCCTCCCGCTGATCCTGCCGGGCATTTCGCTCCGCTCACGAAGCCCATCATCCTGCTGGGCGACACGCAGGAACACGAGGCGACCGGCTTCCCGCTGCACGACAACGACGGCGCCGTCGATGCGTACGTCGAGGTCGCGCAACGCCCGCCCGAGCAGCCACTCTTCGGCCGTCGCATCCTCGAGTGGGTCCTCGTCAATCACCCCCAGGAACCGGTAGTTCACCTTGGCGATGTGCTCGACATGTCGTGCAAGTCGGAGCTCGCGCGGATGCAGGCCTTGGCCCTCTCGGCGCGGCAGGAAGGCGCGATCCTGCCTGGAAATCACGATGGACTGATGTTCGGCATCTTCAACCACAAGTTCGTGGGCCGCTTGCTGGAGGCTTCCGGACAGGCGTGGTACCGCGGCTGCCTGCGCGGAGCGACGGAGGCGGCGAGCGCCGCTCCTGTCTCGGACAATCCGCACGATGCCGTCGTCACCAAGCGGGACTTCATCCTCGCCTACCTCGCGCTGTTCGGGACGCGCTCGGAAGACCGCATCCAGATACCCCGGACATCCGCCGCGGGTGACGCGCGGATCTCCTGGAAGAACCCGCGCAGTGGTGCTTTCATCGAGGCGGTCGAGGTGCGCCTGCACGAAGAAGATGCCTACGCGAACTCGTTCATCGCCCAGAAGATGCGGCTGCCGGCCGCTTCCGGAGCATCGCGCGGCGTGGTGATGATCGGCCTCGACACCAACCAGGTGAGCGCCGTGGTCGGCAGCCTCGACGCAGTTCGTGGCATCAGCCCCGGGGACATCGGCCACGTTCGGGCCGACCAGCTCGTCGCGATCCGACCCTGGCTGGAAGAGGCGCGCCGGGCGAACGACATCGTGGTGTTCGCGGGACATCACAACTGGAATCGGCTCAGCTTCGCGTCGCAGGCGCGCATCGCCACCGTGATGCGCGGGATCGACCATCCGCTCGTATACATCTCGGCGCACACGCACCGCGGCTTCTGGGCGTCGCATCAACTCGGCCAGCGAAGCCTACTCGAACTGAATGTGAGTTCGCTCTCGGACTGGCCGATCGCGTACCGGCGGGTCACGTTCGCCCTCGACGAGTCGGCAGGACGCCTGAAGGTGAATGCCGAGATCATGCCGAACATCGGGGCGCGGGTGGGCTCCGACCGGCAGCTCCTGGATGCCTGGGAGAGCCTGACATGTGATCCCACGCGTTTCGCACCGTCGCGCCTCGAAGGACAGGAGCGGCTCGTCGTGCAGCGCCAGCGTGACAACCGAGGCTCCCTGCTGGAGTGGCTGTACGAAGGGTTGGGTGAGAACTGCGCTTCGTGCCAGCAGACGCTTTACGAGAGCGGCTTGCGCTACCAGGACGCAATGCTAGAGACGATCCTGACGCTCTACCATGACTTCTGGACGCAAGTGCCGGAGGTTGCCGTGCTGGGCGACGCCTCGGTCTGCGGAACCCACGCCCTCCCCGTCTGCGTCGGTCGGCTGCGCGCCGAGGATCACTCGACGCTCGAGCAGACGATCGACCTGTTCAAGCGCCGAGCGCGGCTCGTGGACACCGCCAACGCGCAACTCGATCGAATCGAGAATCCCCGTGTCCGCAGCTATATGGCGTGTCGCGCCGTCATCGCCGCGCAGGTGGATTACGAACTGACGCCAGAGGACAAGCGGCACGGTCGCGGCGAGGACCGGCGGCGGGAACAACAGTTCTTCCGGATCGAGGCGACTGTTGGCATGCGCTGACCGGGTCCGCCTGCGCGCCGTTTCGTCGATCGCCGCGTCATTGCTGGCGGGGGGTTGCGCCGCACCGGCCGTCGAACCCTGGTTCAGCTCGGCGCCACCGGTCGTGCTCGTCGCGGCGCAGGACGCCGGAGTGCGGGACCTGCGTGCCACCTACCGGTCCGCCGCGTGCCGGCTTTTGCCCGACGGCACGCCCTGCGACAACGTGCTCCTCCCGTTGCCCGGCGAAGGCAATGCGCCGGCAGGCGCGCCGCCGACCAACCTCGCGCAGCGTTACCGGATCGTGTTCGTTCCCGGCCTGTTTTCGGAATGCTTCGATAGCTACGCGCGCCCCTTCAGTGACGTGCAGGCCGCGCTCGCCGCCGAAGGCTTCGCCGCCGAGATTGTCCGGCTGCCCGGCCGTGGCACGTCGGCCGCCAACGCAGCGCGCCTCGCCGATCACTTCGCCGCGGTCGCGCATGATCCGCGCCCGATCATCGTGTTCGCGTACTCCAAAGGCCTGCCCGACACGCTCGAGTTCGTCGTGCGTCATCCACAGGAGGCGTCGCGGATCGCGGCGATCGTCAGCGTCGCGGGAGCGGCGAACGGCAGCCCGCTCGCCGACGACCTGTACGCCCCCTATCGCCGCTGGGGCGCCGCGTTTCCGCTCCCCGGCTGCGAACCCGGTTCGGGCGAGGAGATCCACGACCTGAGACGCGACGTGCGGCTCGACTGGTGGCGAACGAACGGCAGTGCGGTGAAGGTGCCCGTATTCGCGCTCGTGGCGGCGCCGCGTCCCGAACAGGTGTCCCCGGCGACCCGGTCCTCGTTTCGGCGCCTAGCCCGAATCGAGCCGCGCAACGACGGCAAGCTGCTCGCGCAGGACCAGGTGGTTCCGGGCGGATACCTGCTCGGCTACGTGAACGCGGACCACTGGGCGATTGCGATCCCCCTGTCGGACGCTTTCCCGTCGTGGTCGGCGTTGTTCCGCGACGGTGTTCCCCGCATCGCGCTCGCGCGAGCTGCCATCGAGGTGGTCGCCGACACGCTGGCCGTGCAGGCGGGCCAGTCCGCGGCGAGCGCCCCGGTCAGTACAGGTCGCGCGGGAACGCCATGAAGATCACGTCCTGCACGCGCTGCCAGAACGTGCGTGCGGGCTGCGAGGTCAGGACTTTCTCCCCGGCCGCCCACTGAACCTGCCCGCCTGCGTCGAGGGTCACGCGCCAGGCGTTCTCCGGCTCCATGTCGCGCTCCATGGCCCGCGCGAGCGCTTCGGCGAGGTCCGGGCTGTCGACGACAACGCCCATCTCGCTGTTGATCTCCCATGAGCGCGGATCGAGATTCATCGAGCCGATGAAGACGCGCTCGCGGTCGATGACCATCGCCTTGACGTGCAGCCCGACGAACTCGGCGCGAGTTGGCGGCGTGTCGGCCAGCAGCGCCTGCACCGCCGCGTCCGAACGCATCTCGTAAAGGTCGATACCGGCCTCGAGCAGCGGTTTGCGCCACTGCTTGTAGTGGCTGTTGACCGCCGGCACATCGTGCGACGCCAGCGAGTTTGTGAGGATGCGAATGCGGATGCCGCGCTCCGTCTGCTGTCGCATGCGTTCGACCGCGTGCTCGCCCGGGATGATGTAGGCGTTCGTGATCAGTACCTCACGCCTGGCGGTGCCGATCAATGCGCGGAACGCATCCGGCATGTGATGCTTGAGCACGCCCGGGTCGGGCGAGTCGGTGTGCACACGGCTCGTGCCCGGGTGCAACTCGCCCACGACCGCCTTGAACGCGGCTTGCCAGTCCTGCGGATCGATCGGGAAACGCGCGAGCGCGTCCGATGCGGCCAGCTTCTGCTGCAGCCGCGCGAGCGTCGGCGCCACCGAGTCGGCGCCGGTTGTCGCGCCCAGCGCCTTCACCGGGACCACCCATTCGCTGTTCCAGAAGCGGTCGAACACATCCGATGCCTGGCGCGCGACGGGTCCCAGGCCCAGGACGTCGAGATCGCGGAAGTTGAACTCGCTCGACATCCCGAAGTACTCGTTGCCGACATTACGGCCGCCGATGATCGTCGCCCGGTTGTCCGCCACCAGCAGCTTGTTGTGCATGCGGTGGTTGATGCGCTCCATCCGACTCAGCGTTTCGACCGCACGGCCGCCGAGCGGTCGCGTCCTCCACGCGTTGAACAGCCGGATCTCGATGTTCGGGTGCGCGTCGATCAGCGCGACCGCCGCGTCGCGCAACTTTGGATGCGACTCGTCCTCGAGGATCGTGGACAGGTCGTCGAGCACCATGCGGACCCGCACGCCGCGGTCCGCGGCGGCGATGACCCGCTTCATCAAGAGGTCGCCGCTGTCGTCACCCCACCACACGTAGTACTGCAGGTCGAGCGAATGATGCGCACTGTCGATGAGCGCGAGGCGCCAGCGCAGCCCGTCCTCGTTGGTGTCGAGCAACCTGAACCCTGACGCTTGGGTTCCGACGCGAGCGACGAGGGCCGACTCCGTTGCGGCCAGCACGCCTCCCCCGCGCGGCGCCAGCGCGGTGCCCGCTGGGCCGACCTGCGGCCGCTCTGGCAGCGTGGCGCAGGCCGAGATGAGCGCGGTCAGAGCGACGGCGAAGAGGCGACGGAACTGGAGCACGGACGGGCATGTGGTTGAGCGACGTGCGAAGTTACGGGGAACAGCGGCTCGACACAAGTCGCACTCGACACGAGTTCGGTTTCTGGATAGCGCGGCTCCGGCGCGCTCGCTTTCAATCGCTGTTGGAGCTTTCGAAGAAGAGATCGGATCATGAGGATGCAGAGGGCGGGGACGTTTGCGCTGGTCGTCGCCCTTGCGGCGAGTGCGCCGTCACACGCGGTGGCGCCGCCGGTGCCGAGAGGCGCGATCGAGCTGGACTTCCGCACGGGGGGCGACGACCGCGTCATCGACGAGGTGGTGCGCCCGTATCAGCCCGTGGAGCTGACATGGCACGCGGACGCCGGCGCCGTGTTGCTGCTCTGGCTAACTGACGCCGACCGGTCGCTAATCCTTCACGTTGTGACGCCTTCGGGCCTGCGCTGGATCGAGGGTGCGCAAGCGGGGCCGGATGGCCTGCGGCTGAGCCTCGTCGAGAGTGGCGTGCATCGCATCTATGTCGCTGTATCGGCGGATGCCGCACGCGCCGGCAAGGCCAAGGCGTTCCAGCTGCGGATGAGACTGCGGCGTTGAGCGGTCCGCCTTGACGTCGAGCGGCGTCGGTCCGGGAGGTCGAGAGCCAGTGGCAGCTTCTGGCCGCAGGCCGCGGTTGCGGACGCGCGAAGCAGTCTCAGCCGGCCTCGGTCACGCCGAGGCGGCGGGCGAAGTCAGTGTCGCGGATCTGCAGGTAGTCCTCGGTGGTGAAGCCGTCGTGATCGTGCGCGAGCATCAGCATCTCCTCAAAGATCTCGGGGAACGCGCTAGTCGGGTAGATCCCGACGTGTTCAGTCCGCGCGGTCGGGGTCCAGGGCCGACCGACCTTTGCCGGCAAGGCCACGCCGGCCTCGACGAAAACGCAGTACTCCCCGGCGTGGAACAGGTCCCGGGGCGAGTGGTACTCGGCCACCTCGACGCCGTCGATGACCAGGACTTCGTAGTCGTCGACCTTCTTGACGATGTCGACCTTGCGGACGGTGACGAGCTTGCGCATGACGCGACTCCGGCAAATGTTGCGGCATTTGCATGCTAACGGAACCGCCCCTGGCCCCGGCCGACTTCCTCAGGCCTTCCTGGGCGGACTCAGGGCCATGAAGGCCATTGCGGCGCCGTTACACCCTCGGCGCGTGCAGCTGAAGGCCAGCAGCCTGTCGTGGCTGCACTCGCCGCAGCGCAGGCGCAGGAAGCCGTGCGCGCGGATGCTGCGTTCGAGGCCAGCCAAGTCCACTAAGAGGCGTTCTGCCGGGATGTCCGGATGTCCGCTAGCAGGCGAACTGGGTGGCCAGCGCCAGCGGCAGCTCGTGGCCGCGTAGCGACCTTGACTCGACGGACGCTTCGCGACCCGAAGCGGTCCTCCAAGAAGTCCTGCACGACTCCGACCAAGCCGAACAAGAGCTCTGATACCAGCGAGTGATGGTTCGTGCTGAATGCCATGTAGGCCTCTGTCCGCTTCGCGCCGACTCTATCCCAGGATTGGGATCGCGCCAGGGACACCGTCGTCCAAGCACCCGGTTCACGTCGAAGGCCGCCAGCGCGCCCGCAGCAGCGCGAACCGCAAGCCGACCAGCATCACGCCCGCCCCGCCGAGAGCGATGACGGCGCCCATGCTGGCGTAGTGCAGCAGAAAACCGGCCAGCGCCACGCCGACCGACTGTCCCACGAAGTAGCAGAACGCGAACAGTGAAACGGCGGCGCCGCGCCGCTCCGGCGCCATCTGTGTCGCCTGCACTTGCAGGGTGTTATGGAGCATGTAGAAGCCAAGGCCGGCGACGAGCATGGCGGCCATCGGCAGCCAGCGCGATCCGATCAGTCCCACCGACAGGAAGCTGAGGCCCAGCAGAACCGCGCCCCATGCCGCCATCCCCGCCTCGCCCAGCCGCCGCACCAGCCAGCGCGATGCAAGGGCGAACGACAATCCGCCCAGACCGAACATCAGCGCCACGCTGCCCGCCAGTGTCAGCGACATGCCGTACTGCGTGTGCACATGAGTGGCGACGAACGCGAACGCGCCGAACAGTGTCATGCCTTCGAGGAACACGATCGACAGGATCACGCGCGGCCACGGTCGCCCCGCGACCTCGCGCGCGTTGGTCGCCAAGTTGGCGAGGACGGAGTCGCCGGCGCGCGGCGCCACCAGCACCGGCGCTGGCAACTTCGGCATCAGGCGCGACAGCATGAAACAGGCGGCGGCGAACCAGGCGGCGAGAAACAGGAACGCCATGCGCCACCCAACGTAGTCGGCGGCCAGGCCGCCGAGCAGGCCGCCGCTGGCGACCCCCAGGATCTGTCCTGTCAAGAACCGCGCGAGCACCGGCTGACGATGCTGATACGGGATGACATCGCCGATCCAGGCCATCGACAGCGGGATGACGGCCGCTGCGGCGGCGCCGGACAGCGCCCGCGCAACGAGCAGCAGCACCAGGTTCGGCGCCGCCGCACACATCAGCGCGGTCACAGCGCTCGCCGCACACGCCCACGCGACCACGCGCACCTTGCCGAAGCGGTCGCCCGCCGGGCCGAACACGATCTGAAGGACGCCGTATGCAAGCGCGTAGGAGGTGATGACGTACGACGCGACCGCCAGGGTCACCGCGTATTCATCCGCGATGCGGGTCAGCGACGGGTCGGTGACGCGCAACGAGGCCGCGCTCGCAAACGCGGCGAACGACAACGCGAAGATCGCGGCGATCGGTACCGCGGACGGCCCCGGCAAGGTCGCGTCGGCCAAGGGCTGCGCGGCGGGGTCGTCGTCCATCGCGCGGATTATCCCGCAGGCCCAAGAGGAGAAGCGACCAGCACCGGCTCGCCATAGCCACCCATACGTCTCAGGCGTCTTGCAGCCGACGCGCTGCTCGACGTCCGCAATGCTGCTGCTTCAGCGCCGCGCGTCAACTTCTGCTTCTGGCCGGACAGCGACCTTTCGCTAATCGGCGCTTCGCGACCCAAAGTCGACTCCACGAATTCCCGAAAGCAGGCGTCAACTTGTCCTGAGAGCGGACCTCAGGTCAAGCCGCAGTTCTTGACACAAAACTATTCATCGCAATGCTGGACGCGCTCGAACTCTTAACGCGAGTTCCGCGCTGGGACCAATGATGCACAGCGTCCGGAGTCTTCTTACTCGAGGAGATGGCCCTTGGTGCACACGCCCTTCGCAGTCGGGTTGTACGACTTCTTGCGTTGCGGCAACCCGCTCGAGGGACGATTCGAAAGGGGGGGTAATGACCGTCGACGGTTTGCCGCGGCGTGGGACGCGTGTGTATTGACGTGGCCCTTGGTCACGGTGTTCGGGTATAGCTGAGCCGTCGCTACACCTCTTCGACGGCGGTTCAACGGAGTGGGCAGGCTTCGTCGGGGCGCCTTGCCGCGCGGCTACAACGAGGCCCACCCGGTAGCCGCACCAAGTTCCGAGTTGCGTCCGGCAGGAACGACAAGCCAGACCGCCAGACAGTGGTCCCCCGCTGAAGCGCCGCAGGGGGTCGGACCCACTGCTCCACGCCCGCCCCGCTCACTCTGCGAGTGGCTCAGACGTTTGCGGCCTCGATCCTCGATGCTGCGCTCCGCCCGCAGCGATAGACGAGGCGTCCCGTTGTCCGCGAAACGGCGGTCACCGAGCCTCGTTCCACCAGTTGCATTAGTGCGGAGGCCACCTTCTCCCGGGGCACCATCCACATCCACTCGCTCGCGATCGCGTCAAGCGTGTCGGCGGCGTCTGGGTCTTGCTTCCAGTAGGTCAACAACGCATTCTGGATATCGCGCGACTTTTCCATTGGTCCTCAATTTTTACGGTGCGTGATCGTCTCGGATCGCGGGTGCGCTTTAGGTAGCTGCATTGCCTGAAGGTAGTGAGACGCCGACGACGAGGCGACAGCTTCCTAGAGCTACTCGCGGCTCAATTACTTCTTGTACCCGAGCGAGGCCGCTAGAGCGGCTATGGCCACGCCAAGAAGGGTCAGGTTGCGAGGTTCAGCGGCTTTCGGATGCATGCTCTGCGCTCTGGCCGCCGCCCACCCAGTCAGGTGGAGCGCGGCAAGACCGAAGGCGGAACGTAGAGTCTTTTTCATGCAAATAGTCCATACGAAGGGCTGGAAATGCTAGGAGCTAGCGAAGCACCCTGGAAGTCGTACTGCGACGTATGTACGAATGCGTGCGAGCGATGAGGACGCTCTCTCTGCGCCAGGGCAGGTTCCGTGAAAGTGCTGAAGCCCGCGGTTCGTGCCGGTCAGACTCAGGCCCGCGACGGGGAAGAAAGCTTGCCGGACTTCGCGAACTGTCGCTCGAGTAGCAACGCTCCCCTGAGTGCCAGCAGCGCGAGAACAGTGGCGCCGATGGCGATCCACCACTGCTGGAGCGCCGCGCAGACACCCACGCCGCCAGAAAACAGCATGGCTGCGGCCGTGGTCAACCCCTCGACCTGCTTGCCGTCGCGACGGAAGATCGTCCCCGCGCCGATGAACCCAAGCGCGGCGATGACACCACCCACCAAGCGAAACGGATCGGCCGAGACGAAGTCCGGGTACTGGGCGCTGAAGCTTCCGAGCATTGCGCCGCCGAGGCCGACGATCAGCGCGCAGGCGCCGGCGATCAGCATGTGCGTGCGCAGGCCCGCAGGGCGGTCGGCGACTTCCCGCTCGAATCCGATCACGCCGCCGAGCGCCATCGCGGCGGCAATCTCGCCAATCACCATCCATTGGGACCAGGCGCCTGCGAGCGGACCCCCTGCCTGAACCCGGAGAAAGTCCTTCAGCGCCACCGCGGTGTCAGCATCCGGCATGGCCTAGTAGCGAGCGGCGTCAGCGCAGCCAGAAGTAGTAAGCGCCCCACGCCGCCGACGCGGCGATCGCGGTGCCCCACACGATCCATGTCCGCCACGGTCGATCCGCTCTCGCGGGTCGGTCGTAGATCGCAACTTGTGGTGGCTTGGACGGCGACTGTTCAGTGGCCATGGCGACCTCTCTTGAAGGAGGAAGACAACGGGCGGGACGCCGTAGCGCCTCGCCCGCCCATGCCAAGTGCTCAGCGTCCGTCCCGATCCGAATCGCCCGGTACCGCACGCTCGACGGCCGCGCTCGTGCGCTCCCAGCCGCGCCGGACGGCGCTCTTGAAACGCTCCCAGGTGTTGTCCGGATAGCGCGACTCCCAGTCACGGCGCGCATCGGACTCGACTGCGGACCAGTCGCGATCCCGGTAGCGCTGATCGTTGCCCAGGCCCCAGCCGTAGCGGTAGGCGGGCTCGAAGTCGTCGAATGCGGCCGCGCCGTAATCTTCGCCGTGATGCATCCGGAAGTAGTCCCTGTGCTCATCGAAGGCCGGGTCGCGCTGCATCGACGGACGGCTCCGCTTGGCCTGGCTGCGCGCCGCCACGCTCTCGCTGGCGGCGACACCGAGCGAGCCGGCGTACAGCGATCGCTCGCGCTGCAGGTCGTCGACGCTGTAAGGGTCCGAGGCCGGATCGTGGCGCTCCCAGCCCTGTTGCCGCCAGAGTTCCGCGCGCCGTTCGACATCGACCGCGCCGCCACGGCGCATGATTGCCGCCGCATCTTCAGCGCGAGCGCCGTCCGCGCGCACCGTCACCAGCGCAGCGCCGCGTCGCACTGCTTCGGCATACACGTGCGCCTCCTCCTCCGGGACCCCGACGCCGGTCAGCCCGCCGATGAGTCCCCCCGCCACCGCACCGGCACCGGCACCAGCCAGGGTCGCCGCCAGCGGGCCCGCCGCGACGATCGGACCGATGCCAGGAATTGCGAGGCCCATCAGGCCCACGATCAGACCAGCCGCGCCGCCGAGCAGGCCGCCGGCGGCCGCGCCGGTCGCGGCGCCGGAACCTGTGTCGGACAAGGTCGCCGGTGCATCCTTCGGAAGCTGGCCCTCCGTGCCGTACTGGCCGGTGGCGTTGTTGGCGATGATGCTGATATCGCTTTGCGGAAACCCGCCCTGCTGCAGCTCGCGCATGACTTGCCGGGCTTCTTCGAAAGTGTCAAAGGAACCTACGATGGTCTTGGCCACTGGCTTCTCCTTGCGGTCGTAGTTGTCTGTCGGGATTCGAGCGGCAACCCCGTGTTGCGCCCGGGCATTCGCCACTGCACACGGCCGCTCGGTGCGTGCGCAGTCGCAGATATGAAGCGGATAGCAAACGGTGTGCCTTCGCAGCGAAGTTGCGTTCACTTCATGCTCCCGAAGTGCCGGTTCAAACCTCATCGCAGACGACGTGCCCGATCGCTGGCATCGCCCTTGCAAGGCTGCAAGCATGACGAGCCATTCGACCCACGAGTCACCGCCCTCCACCACGCTCGACCTCCGCGTCGCCCGACCGCACCTGGTCGACACGACGATGTTCTGGAGCCCGGCTGGCGGCGGCGTTGCACGCTATCTGCGCGATAAACGCCGCTGGGCGCTCAGACAAGCGCAGTGGAGGCATTCATGGGTCGTTCCCGGCAACTGCAGTGGGGGCGACGTCGGCATCGATGGCGTCAGCATCCCCTTCAGTGGCGGCTATCGCTTCCCGCTTCGTCGTGGCCATGCCGCCCGTCTGATCGCAAGGCTCGAGCCCGATCTGATAGAAGTGGGCGATCCTTACCGGCTGGCCTGGGCCGCCCTCGATGCGGCGCAGCGATGCGGTGTGCCGGCCGCCACCTTCTGCCACTCGAACCTGGTCGAGGTCGGGCGGCACTGGTTCGGAACGGTCACGGCCGCGGCGGCAAGGGCTTACGTGCGCAAGCTGCTGCGCAACTTCGACGCCGTGTTTGCAGCCAGCCGCTGGATGGTCGATGAGGTGCGCGATCTCGGCCTCGACAACGTCGTCCATCAGCCGCTCGGCGTCGATCTGCAGCAGTTCAATCCGTCGCGACGCGATCCAGCCTGGCGTCGGGCATTAGGTTTGAAGCCCGAGGCAGTCGTGCTGCTCTATGTTGGCCGTTTCGCGCGCGAAAAGAATCTGCCTGTGCTGTGCGAAATGATCGACCGCCTGGGCGGCAAGTATGTACTGGTGGCCAAAGGTGCGGGACCTGCGCCGCCGCAGGGCGCACGCGTGCGTGTCCTACCCTACGACGCCGATCCGCGGGCCGTGGCGACGGCACTGGCCAGCGCCGACGCCTTCGTGCACGCCGGCACAATGGAAACCTTCGGGCTGGCCGCGCTGGAGTCGCTGGCGTGCGGCACCCCGGTCGTATTACCGGCTTGCGGCGGCTTCCTCGATCTGATCGATGGCCGGACCGCCATCGGCGTTGCCCACGCGACCGCCGATGCGCTTTCCGAAGGAGTGAGCTCGCTGGACCTGTCGGACCGCGCCGTGCTGAGCGCGGCGGCGGTTGAAGTGGCGCGTCGTTACGACGAGCGCCGCACTTTCACGCGGCTATTCGCGTGCTATGCCGCGCTGCGCCAGGCGAACGCGCGGGTCGGTGAAGACATTGGAGGACTTCGCGTTGGCTGATCACCGTTATCTATGCGTGTCAGTGCACGACGTCGCACCAGCCACGTGGGGCGCCTGCCAGCATGTGCTGGCGGCCGTCCGCGAGGTCGCCGAGGTCCCCATGACCTTGCTGGTGGTACCGGCCTACCGCGGTCAGTGCTCGGCTCTCGCCGACGGCTTCGAGGCGGCGATATCGGAGCAGCTGGCGTGCGGCCACGAGCTTGCGCTACACGGCTACTTTCACCAGGATCTTGGCGTCCCCGAATCGATCGTCGATTGGTTCCGTCGCCGCGTGTATACGGCCAGCGAAGGCGAGTTCTGGGACCTTGGCGAACACGAGGCGTCCGAACGCCTGGTGCTCGGCGAACGGTGGTTTCGATACAACCGCTGGCCGCTCGCCGGATTCGTGCCGCCGGCCTGGCTCATAGGACCAGCCGCGTGGAAGGCCGTGCGTCGCTGCCCCACCATCCAGTACGTGACAACCTTCAGCGCAATTCACGACCTTCAGGCGGGACACTCACTACACGCTCCATGCCTCACATTCAGCGCGCGGAAGGCGTGGCGCCGGGCCGCGTCCGTCCTGTGGGCCGGGTCCGTCCTGAGCCAATGCGCCGCGCCACTGCTCCGGTTCGCGTTGCATCCGCACGACGCGTCGTACCGGGGACTGAAGCGGGCGTGGCAGCGTCGGCTCGAGCAGCTGCTGCGGGACCGACTGCCGGTCACCAAGGCCAGGTTCGTCGCTCACATGCGCTGACGCTGGTTGCGAACGGCAACGGCCGCAGCGGGCCGGTTGCAGCCTCGCTCAGCCTCGAATCCTGAGCACGAGAGCCAATCCTGAGCGCAAAGTGCCAGACCAGGAATTTGTTGCGGCAACTCTTGCGCAAAGTGAGGCCGCGCGGAGCACTCTCGAAACGTGGCGGTGACTGACGCGTCGTCGGCATGGCGAGGCACGCACCTTGCCGAATATGCAAGAACTGCAACGAGAATATGTCCGCCACGTATGTTCGAAGTGGTGGCGGACGCTAGTTCAGCGATAGCAGGAGCGAAGCCGTAACGCTGCCGATGGCAGCCCCCGCCGCAACATCACTCGGGTAGTGCAGCCCCAAGGCCACCCGCGACAGGGCGATCAGCACCGCCGCGGGCACCAACGCCCACAAGGCAGCCGGATAGTAAAAGCCGAGAACGTTGCTGAAAGCGGTCGCGTGCAGCACGTGACCGGAGGGAAAGCTGAACTGGTCGAGCGCGCGACCACAAGCGCGGATATCCGCACATGTGACGAAGGGTCGGGGCCGGCCGATGCGCTCTTTGACCCACATGTACAGCGTGAGGTTCGCGGCGCCCAGCAGCACCATTTGGGCCGCGATGGCGCGTCCGTGCGTGCCGCCCGCCAGCGCGAGCGCAATGATGACCAAGTACCAGAGGGCGCCGTCCCCGAGCCAACTGACTGCGCGCAGCAAACCCACCAGAGCGCGATGCTGAGCCGCGCAGTGGATCCCCTGAGCCCACCGACGATCGCGTTCGGCCCAAAGCGTCCGTTGCGCACTAATCGGCATAGGCAGTCCTGAGCCCCTGGCGCGCGGATCCCACGCTCAGCAGCACGTCTTCGAATCCGCTGAGAGTCGAATCCCAGGATGCCGCGAGCCCCGCGTGGCGGGCCGCCTGGCGCATCGGCGTCAATCGATGCAGGTCTGCTACGGCTCGGCGGGCAAGGACCACGAACTGCGTTTCGTTACCCGGCTCGGCGACGAATCCGCTGGCGCCGTGCGTGATGTGGACGGAAGCTGCGGCGACATCAAAGGCGACTACAACCAGGCCGGCGGCAAGGGCCTCGAGCGTCACGTTGCCGAATGTTTCCGTCAGGCTGGGAAACAGGAAGATGTCCGACGAAGCGTAGTGCTCGGCCAGTTCCTGGCCGCGCAGTTCGCCTGCGAACACGACGCCCGGCGGGGCCGTGCGCTCAAGGTTCTGACGCAGCGGTCCCGCGCCGACCAAGACCAACCGGGCTCGCAGTCGTAACGTTCGCATCGACTCGAATGCGCGCAGCACCAGAGGAATGTTCTTTTCCGCCGCCAGCCGGCCGACATGCAGGATCACCGGATCGTCGGGCGCCGCGCCCCAGGCCTGCCGCAGTTGTTCGCTGCGCCGTGCCGGCGCGAACCGCTCCGCATCCACACCTCGGCCCACCACTGACAGCTGCTCGAAGCCGCGTTCGTGCAGGCTGGCCGCCAAAGCGCGGGTCGGAACGAAAGTGCGGTCGGTCGCGTTGTGGAAACTGCGCAGATAGCCGGACACGAGACCGCGCATGAATCCCAGCCCGTAGTAGTCGCTGTAAAGATCGAAGTTGGTGCGCAGGTCGGAAGTCACTGGCACGCCGAGGCGACGCCCCGCACGGCAGGCTGCCCAACCAAGCGGCCCCTCGGTGGCCACGTGGATCACGTCCGGTCGCCTCTTTCTCCAACGAAGCTTCAGGCCGGGAAGCACCGGGAGCCCCATTCTGAGATCCCTGTACATCGGCAGCGCCAGTCCAGCCACGCGCCACTCTTCGGCGTCGTCTTTCGCCGATTCGCCGCGCTGTCGAGGCCGTACTAGATGCAGGAGATGGCCGCGTGCGCGCAACCAACTGACCGCGCGTGCGACCGTAGCCGACACGCCATTTAGCTCGGGAGGATAAGTCTCGGTGACGAACGCGATGTGCACTCGGAACTGCACAGCAACGACGGTGCCTGCCTGAAGCCTCGAATCCCGCAATCCGAAACCGCGTAGCCGACCATCCGAGAACGCTATGGCGGCGTCCACCGGCGCGGCTTCCATGACTACTCAGCCGTCTCTTTCTCGCCGGTCACTTCTTCCGCACGCCCTTGCCCTTGCGCGAACCGCTGCGCGCGCGGCTCCGGACTGTTCCTGGCCGTCGGGCTCAAACCTCTTCCTCGGTCAGGCCCTGCTCAGCCATCAACTCGGCCCGCAATTCCTGCATTTCTTGCAGCAATGGCTCCCACTGAATGCCCGTGCGATTGAGCTGCTCGAACAATTCCGATTCTTCTTCCTTGATGTGGTGCTTCACGTATTCGCCGAGCACCTTGAAGATCGCCGCAAACTTCGGATCTTCCGCACTCATGCCCTGCAACTGCGCGATCAGCTCCTTTGCCGAGGCATGCTCGATCTCGGCCTCGTCTATCAGTTCGGGCTCCTTGATCGCCTCGCGGACAGCGGGGTAAAAAACGGCCTCCTCGATCTGCGCGTGAACCGTGAGTTCCGCACAAGTCTGCTGCACGAGCGGCTCGAGCGCCTCCATGTCCCCTTGTTGAGCGAGCCTTTCGCCTTCGCGGAAGGCGCGCTTCACGCGCTGGTGGTCCGCGGTCAGCATTTCAATGATGTCGTTCTTCGCTTTGGAATTACCTCGGCTTGCCATCTGGATTCTCCTGTCGTGACATGCGTCGCGGCTGCGACCTAGCTAGGCGCTGAGGCAAGCCATGGTCCCGCCGCCGGGCTGCTGTCCCACGAGGCGGTGCTTGCCTATCGCTTCCGAGAAACCGGTACGAATCTGGCAGCAAGCCGGGATTCCTCGACGCCACGCTCGCCTACGCGAGGAATCATCCCGAACTGGGCGCAGACTTTCGCATGATGGTCAGTGTGCTGGCTGGGCCGCGGTTGCAGCCAGCGCCCGCCGCCCGCAGCGCGGCCGCAGCGCTGGCCGCTGCCGGCGTCGCCGCGGTACTGGGGACAGCGCACAGCCGGCGAAACATCTGCCGCTCGTATCGCGCCGATCTTGTGCCAAGCCGGCATCGAAGTGCGCAGGCACGACACTTGCTCCTTCAGTGCTCATAAGCCATGCACCCTCCCGCATCGAAGGGTTTTGCGGGCTCTTAGGCTACGCGTCGAAGAGATGGCACAACAAGGAGGAAGGATGACTCAATCTCGGCTCGGACAGGAGCACCGACAGCAGCAGACGCTGACGCCGCGATTGCTGCAGGCCGTACGCCTGCTTCAGTTGTCTTCACTCGACTTCGCGCAGGAGGTCAACCAGGCGCTCGAAAGCAACCCCTTCCTGGAGCTCGACGACGTAGACAGCGACTCGTCGGCCGCCGCCGCGATCTCTGCCGCCGCACGCGAGCCGGCAGCAGCGGCGGCGGAGACGCCGTGGGTCACCATCATCGACACTCCTCCGGAGTCCCACTCTGACGGCGAATGGGAAAATAGCGCCTGGACCGAGTACGGCAGCCCGGGATCCAAACGCCACAACAGTTCGAACCCCGATGTAGATTTTTCCGACCTCGCCGCGGCGGACCACTCGCTGCGCGACCATCTACGCTCGCAGGTCCAGCTATTGCCGGCCACCGAACGTGATCGTGTGCTGATGCGGACGCTCGTGGAAGCGCTCGACGAAGACGGCTATCTGCGCATGGACCGGGAGGAGGTCAAGTCGCTCTCCGGCCTCGAGCCCCCGCCGGACGACGACGAGTTCCAGGTGGCGTTGCGGTTGGTTCAGTCACTCGAGCCTGCTGGCATCGCGGCCCGCGATCTGAAGGAGTGTCTGCTGCTTCAACTGCAGGAGTTCCAGAATGGCAACCGGACTTCCGCACACGGGTTGGTGACCCGCATCGTCTCTGACTTCCTCGATCGCGTGGCGGTGCGCGACGTCAACGGAATGGCGCGCGCAATCGGCGTCAGTGCAGAGGACGTTGAGCGGGCGTTGGAGTACATACGTCGGCTCGAACCTCGGCCGGGCTGGCGCTACGGTGCCTCGGACACGCGTTTCATCACGCCCGACATCATCGTCCGCAAGGCCCGGGACGAGTGGACCGCGATGCTGAACCCCGACGTGGTGCCGCGCATTCGTCTGAATCGCATGTATGCCGATCTGTTCCGGAGCCACCGCGACTCGCGCCATTCCGATCTCGCCGCTCAGTTGCAGGAGGCACGCTGGACGGTGCGCAATGTCGAGCAGCGCTTTTCCACGATCCTGCGGGTGGGCCGGGCGATCGCGCAGCGACAGCGCAACTTCCTCGAATACGGCGAATTGGCGATGAAGCCACTCAGTCTAAGCGAGATCGCCGATGAACTCGGATTGCACGAATCGACGGTATCGCGCGTGACGAACAACAAGTACATGGCGACCCCTCTGGGCGTGTTCGAACTGAAGTTCTTCTTCCCCCGCGCGCTGGCGACCTCGAATGGCGGCGCCTGCTCGACCACTGCCATCCGCGGCGCAATCAAGGAAATGATCTGCGCCGAGGACGCGCGCAATCCACTATCGGACGCGCATATCGCGCGCATCCTGTCACGTCAGGGATTGCAGGTGGCTCGGCGCACCGTCACCAAGTATCGGCAGATGATGAAGGTCCTGCCGTACGAAGAGCGGCGGCGAGACCACTAGCAAAGAAGCGCGATGAGAGAGGTGTCGCGGCGCGCCGAGCCGCCTGCGTGGCGCCTCGTGTTACTTCGCCCGTGACTGAGGCAATGTGCTGCGGGCTGCGATCCGCGGTAGGCTCTGACCATGCCAATCGAGAAAGGGGCGCACATGGCGCCCCTCTCTCCAGGCCTCGTTCTTAGTCGAACGCTGCTACTTCTTCCCGACCGGTGGGGTGGGGCTGGTGGTCGACGAAGGCTTCCCGCTTTCCGGGAAGTGCCGACGGTTGTCGCTGCTCCACTTCGGATCATTCACGTTTGGCCAGCTCGACTGGTCGAAGCCGGGAGCGCTGCGCAGGCGGTCCTTGTCAATATCGAGCACGAAGTTGTCCGTCCCGGTGGTGGTGCGAATTGCCGACCAGGGAACCGCGTGCATCTTGTCGCCCATGCCGAGGAAGCCGCCGGTGGACACGACCGCATAGGCGACATTGCCCTTCGCGTCGAGCACGATGTCTTCGACGTCACCGATCTTCTCGCCTTTGGAGTTAACGACATCGGTGCCGATGATCTTGCTGACACGATGGGTGCGCTCCCAAGCTTTGGCATCACGCATACCGGCGTAGTCGGTGCTCTTGCCAGTGGTCCCTGTCATTCCGGGAGAGCTTGGCATGGGATCCGTACGGGTAGCGGGCGCGCCGGTGGCCGGCGGCGTCGAGCGGGTTGCGCTGCCAGGCGCGGGAGGCTGGGTCGCCGTTTGCGCGAGCGCCGCTGAAGTCCCTAAGGACATGACGGCGGCGGCGACGGAAGCAAGTACGAGTCGGTTCATTTGGACACCTCAAGGGTTGAGTGAAGTACGTGCAGCAACCGGTGTGCCTGGGGAAATCCGCGTCTATCGGCGCAAGGACGAATGTCTGCTGTGGAGCAAGCTGGCTTTCAATCTCGAGGGTCGAAAGCTTTTGGGCAAATGGGAACTGCTACGCAGGCGCATCGCCGCCGATCGCCGCGAAGCGTGGTTGCATCTTCAAGTTGGGCGCGCGATCGGGTAGACCGCAGAGAATCGGTCGTCAGTTCGGCTTCGAGATGTCGCGCAGGGCCTCGTCGACGCCGACATCCTGTTCGATCGCGAGGTCACCCAGCGCAACGATGCCGACCAGGTTGCGGTTCTCATCCAGGACTGGAATGCGACGGATCTGGTCCGTGCCCATGCGCTTCAGCAGGTCCTGTATGTCAGCGTCTTCGCTGCACCAGATGACGTCTTCCGTCATCACCTCGCTGACGGGTGTTTCGACGCCACGACCGTCGGCGACTGCGCGCACCGCGATGTCGCGGTCGGTGATCATCCCCTTCAATCGCATGCCGTCGCATACAGGCAGCGAGCCGATGTCCTGCTCTGACATGATGGAGGCAGCCTTCTGAACGCTCTCGTCCGGTCGCACGACTTTCACGTCGGACGTCATCACTTCCGATACCTTCTTCATGAACCTCTCCTTTGCGAAAGCCACAGCGCATGGCGCCGAGACGGGCCGATTTCGCTGGGCGGGCGTGGGCGTCCTTGTCCTGGCGTGTTGGGTGCCGGGAGCACATCGGGCTTGCCGCATCCAACGCTGCGAATGAGTTCGCGATCCCAGGCGGGTAAAGCATGAGTGCGAAGTTTCATCGCATGTTTCGGGTCGTGAGACGGTGTGCAGTGACGCACGGGCCGACGGAGCTGCAAATCTTTCCGCAATTCTTCCAACCCGCTCAAGCCGCTTGGCACCTCGCTTCGACCACCGCCAGCAGGAAATTGTGGCGACCGAATGCATTCGCGATGTCGGCCGCATAGGCGGCCGCGGCCGGCAGCGAACTAAGCACCGCACCCGCGATGAATCGACCCTGGTAGCCGACGATCCAGCAGCCCCTGCCAAGTTGCGCCAGGATGAACTCCGCACCCTTCTCCCGATCGCTTCGCCTGCTCTTCATCGAGCCTCCTTGTGTCGTTGTAAGTCACCTGATGGGCAGAAGCGCACGCAATGTCCATACCAGTGACTCAAACAAGGGCTCTTCATACTGGCAGAGTCAGCGGCCAGCCTCGTTGCGGGCACATTGCTTGCCGAGCTCAGTGCGCGACCGGCAGTCGATCGTCTGTCGTCCGGCCCGCGTCCCCTCCCCTTCCACCAGACGCCGACGCCGCTTCAAAAGCCCCGCCATGTGCGGGGCTCTCTTTTTTGCGCGACGTAATCGGAGAAGACTGCGACGAGAAGCCGCTCAACGAGTGGCCAACTTCATTCCCACCGTGCGCGTCGCATGTCACGACCGCCGGTGGGGCAATGCAGGATCGGCGCTTGCTGCCTCCAGCGTGCGCGCGCCAGCCTGCCGCTGCCGACTGCGAGTCAAGGAGACCCGCGATGCTGACTGTTAGCCATTTCCTTTCGATCCCGGCGCCCCCCGCGCCTCAGACTCCAACGCCTCCGCCCCCTGCGCCCACGCCGATCACTCCGCCGCCGCCCATCCAGGACCCGCCATCGCCCGCACCGATTGCTCCGCCACCACCGCCCATCGAGGACCCGCCCCCGGCCGGGGTTCCGGACGTCCCTGTTCACACACCGCCCGCAGGCATGGCCCCGCCCTGTTAGAGCATGAATCGAAAGGGTCGATGGAGCGATCAACCACACTCGCCCTCCGCGGTCTGCCGCGTACCTGAGTTCACATGTGCCCGACATCGGGCAGCGGGTCGGGCACGTGTCTTGCCCCGGCAAGCTTGGACTGTGGCTGTCCGAGCTGAACCAGCCGCGATCTGGTGCGAGGCGCGCCGTTCAATGTGTGCCGCGCAATCTCTACCGACATGACTGATTCGAGGAGAACTGAATGACGGACTTACGACTGATAACCCTTTCAATCAGCGCCGTCGCCGTGCTCGGGGCGGTCGCGTGTTCGCCCCGCGAGCCGGAGCAAGTGAGCAGTTCCGCGCGCACCCCGGCAACCGAAGCCCCGCGACCGACCGAGCAGGCGGCAACCCGGACGGAACGGGTGATCGACGATTCTGTCATCACGACGAAGGTCAAGTCTGCACTGCTCGCAGACACGACCGTCAAGGGGCTCAACATCAATGTCGACACGGTCGGCGGCACCGTCACGCTAACCGGGACTGCCTCCAGCCAGGACGAGCGCGCAAAAGCAGAATCACTGGCAGCCAGCGTCGAAGGCGTGCGCAATGTTGTGAATCGCATAAGCCTTTCGTGACGACGCCATGCACCCGAGCCGGCGAAGCACGAGCCGGAACTGCAGCGCGACGGTGATTTCGACGCAGCGCGCCGCCAGCGTCTTGACATAGAAGGATTTGTCCGGCGACGAGAACTGCGGGCGCTCGTTGCGTCGGGGCGCCCCGATTGCCGACCGGATACTGGTTGCCCGTCGGCCGTAGGATGCAGATGCCGTGCTTCTGCAGCATGGCGTGCACCGCTGGAACCTTACGTCGCGCGTGGCTGTCGCCGCTGGAGCCGGCGATGCCGCCTGTGCGGCGCCGCCGACCCCAGTTCTTCGGCTCCTCTCGAGCTTGCTACTTCTCTTCTTCCTTCTGATCCTGGTTCTTGCCGATCTCGTGGCCGACGACACCGCCGACGGCAGCTCCGCCGACGGTACCAAGGACGCCGCCGCCGACAGCGTTACCGATTACCGCTCCCGTACCAGCACCGATGGCCGTGCCTTTCTGGGCACCAGACCATGAAGCACAACCGCCTAGCAGCACACTGCAGGCAAAGAGAATTCCGACGCTTCGTTTCATCTGCTTTCCTCCTTGGAAGGGAAGGAAGGGATACCGCCCGGCTCGACATTCAACGCGCCGCGCCGCGCCTGAATAGGTTGACGATGGCAAGCAAGATCACCGCGCCGATCAGGGAGACCACGATCGATCCGATGCTCAGCGCGTCCTGGTTGATGGTGGGCACGCCGACCAGGGGACTGATGAACCAGCCCGCAATGACCGCGCCGACGATGCCGACGACGACGTTCATGAAGACGCCCTGCTGCGCGTCGGTACGCATGATGAGACTTGCAACCCAGCCAATAAGTCCACCGATGATCAGCCAGATGATGAAGTTCATGTTTGTGCTCCCCAGGTTGGTGCTAATGGCTCGCCGCGCGCAAAGGTGAAGATCTCCGCTGCGCGCCGACGAGGCATGGATGCCGACTTCTCAAGGCTGTTTGCGCGGCAACTCCGGATCGTTGTTGAAAGAGGATGACCGAGTCCCGGCAATGCGCATGCCCGCCGTGCTGCGCGACAGCCCTGAAAGTACGAGTGCCCCTAGTCTCCGCGCGAACCCTGACTCGACGAGTCCGGCAGGCGCATCCCACATCCACATTGACAGAGGAATCCAGGCGAATGATCCGAGCCCGGAGGAAGCCCGGGCACAGCGCGACATCGCGCTTGCCGAAGATCTCGGGATCGCAGCACGCGGTTACGCCACCGCGAACTCGTGATCGAGGCGACGAACTTCCACCGCATCGATGCCCATCTGCTGCCGATACTTCGTTACCGTCCGACGCGCGATCGTCAGGCCCTGGCGCTGCAGACGTCGCGCAATCTCCGCGTCCGACAGGGGTGCACTCCGGTCTTCGCCACGTAGCGTCTCCTCGATCAGGCAGTGAATCGCCTTGGCCGCCGGCCCTTTCTCGCTGGCCGGCAGGCTGCGCGAGAAGAAGTACTTCAGTTCGAGCGTGCCGAACGGGGTCGAAACATACTTTCCCGTGGTCACGCGCGAGACCGTCGACTCATGCACGCCGATGGCCTGGGCGATGTCGGCAAGCTGCATCGGCTTCAGGGCGATCGGACCGTAGTCGAAGAATGCGCCCTGGCGGGCGACGATGGCGTCGGCGACCCGCTCAATCGTCTGCAAGCGCTGCGCAATGTTCTTCAGCGTCCAGCGCGCCTCGCGGAGCTGATCGCACAGTTCGGGACATTGAGCGCGCTGCTGCTTCACGACATGAACATAGGTCTCGCTGAGCCGCACCGGTGGGACGATGGCCGGATTGAGCGTCGCGGTCCATTTGCCATTGCGCTTGACGGCGTAGGTATCCGGCGCCGCGAAGCGGATCGAGGCATCGGCAAAATCGCACGCGGGCCGCGGATTCAGCCCACGAATGACATCGACCGCCTCGCGCAGCGCGACGCGACTCGCTCCCGTCGCGGCTGCAAGCGCGGACCAATCGCGTTGGGCCAGCACGTCGAAGTGTTCCAACACCAGCGTGCGGGCGAGCAGGACATCGGCGCTGCCGGAGTCGCGTTCGAGCTGCAGCAACAGGCACTCGCGCAGGTCGCGCGCACCGATGCCCGCAGGATCCAGGGACTGGACCATGCGCACCGCACACGTCCAGTCGTTCTCTTCGACTTGCAGGCCGAGCGCGACAGACAACTCCTCGCGACCGTCGCGCAGGTACCCGTCGTCGTCTAGATCATTCACGATGGCATCGATAAGGAGACGCTGGGGGTCCTCGACGCGCAAGCCCATGAGTTGCGCACGCAGATGGTCCTGCAGGTTCACCCGGCCGGAGCACCAGTCGGCCGCCTGGCTACTGCCGGCCGGCGCAGTTGGCATTGGAAGTTCGTCGTCGCCGCCGGACTCGTCGACATCGCTCTCTGCATCGACGTCGACGTCGTCGAGCGAGTCGAGCGGCTCGGCGTCGCTTTCCAGGAACGGATTCAATTCAAGTTGCTGCTGCATGTGCTGCTGAAACTCGAGCGTGGACATCAGCAGCAACTTGACGGATTGCTGGAGCCGCGGCGTGACATGCTGCTGCTGATAAGCGCCGGCGATGGACTGCAGTGACATCATTCAGGGTCCTCTTGCGAACTGCCCGTGGCGATGCCAGGACCATGAACACATTCCGTGCCAGCCACGTAGTCATTGATTTGAGTAGAGATTTCTGAATGGCGCCGCTCGGCCGGCGCTGAGTTTCCAGGAATTGCAGCAATTCCCGCCGCGACGGTCCGACCGGGGCAGTCCGCACGGCATCGCGTTTGCCGACGGGGTTTGCCGTCATCGGTTCGCCCGTGCATCACGCGACACGGCCGGGATCCCTTTCGGAATCCCGGCCGCAGCTTCGGCGCGCGCAGCGCCGGTGTTGCACGTCGCGTCAGCGTGCCTGGGACGGCGACAGCTGGGGCGACGCCGGAGTGCCTCCCTCGCCTTCCCAGACCTGCACGTCCACCTTCTTCTCGAGGCGCTGCCGGCGCAGCTCGCGATTCCGGTAATGCTTGTCGAGCAAGGCAGCCGCGACCACCGGGAGCAGCAGCTTCATGAGGGTTCTGATCATTCAGGATCTCCTTGGGTTGCAGGATTCGGTTCATTGCGGCGGTCGGTTTCGAACCGATTGCGCGCACTGTCACCCGCCGCTCTCGTGGGCCGGGGTGAAAAATGTCGGAAGGCGAGATCGAACGCCCATGGCGCGAGCGTGGCGAGCACGCCGCTCACGACGGGCCGCCGCGATGAGGCTCTCACCGGATGTCGCTCGCCACGTGTCGTCTTGCCGATCGCCGACAGGGTTGCGAGTGCCGCGACCCCCAGACCCAGCGCTGCGCTCGTGGAGACCAGCTGGCGCTGGGACACGCGACGCAGTTCACGCAACGTAACGTCCATGCTGGCGTCGACACGGTGCACCCGGTCAACCGCCTTTGCGAGTTCGCGCCGGTCCGCTTCAGGCCGCTTCATGCTCGGCCTTCCCCAGCGTCTCATCGATCAGGCGGCGCGTCACCGGCCAGCCCGCATCACGCCAGTGCCGTCGCGACACATCGCCCAGGACATAGGCAATGACGCCATTGACGAGTGCGACCGCGATGCTTGCCCCTAGCGTCGAGAGGACTCCCGACGCAACGAGCGCCAGCACGAAGGCGACCTGGAGGGCCAACCAGCCGGCCAGGACTGCCAGTAGCGCACCCGCTCCGAAAAGTGCTGCGAGGAGGAAGTTGCGTGCTGCTATCCGTCCTTCCAGCTGCACTACAGCAACGCGCGCTCTGAGCGCCTCGCGCACACCGTTCAATGCAGCGGCGGCCAGATCACCGGTTGAACGGGCCGCCGCCACGCCGACGGCGGGATCTCCCGTCCCCGGATTCATCGCGAACGGCTGAAGCCGGCAAGGATGATGCCGAGCGCGACTGCACCAGCAACCACCGTCAAGGGGCGCTCGCGCACGTAATTGCGGACGGAGTCGATGAGATCGTCCGATATCGACGCAGCCGCCTCGGCCTTCTCGGCCAGGACTTCGCGCGCCGCAGCGCCGGATTCCTGCAGCTTTTCGAGGGCCGGCTTGGCGCTGGCGGCCGCCTGGTCGACCGCCTGATGTGCACCCTTCGCGAGTCGATCGACGAAGTTCGGTCCGCTGCCGACCGGCTCGGCAGTCGTGGTCTTCGGATAGGTGGTTTCAGGCATGGCAATTCCCTTTCGGTGATTGATTGAACTGGGCAACGGCGCAATGAGCACCCCGCCAGTAATCGAAGGCAATGCATGTGCCTGACCATCGATGGGCACGGCGCTTGCCGCGATCTTCCGCGGACGCTCAATGCGTCGGCTCATTCATCCCGTTTCTTTCATCCCTCAGTGCAAAGGAGTCAGCAATGAATTGGGAACGTATCGAAGGCAACTGGAAGCAGTTGACCGGCAAGGTCAAGGAACAGTGGGGCAAGCTCACTGACGACGACATCGATCGCATGGCGGGTCAACGTGATCAACTCGTCGGCAAGATCCAGGAGAACTACGGCGTTGCCCGCGATGAGGCGGAGCAGCAGGTCGACGACTGGTCTCGTCGCCTGATGTAAGAACGCCTCGCATGCCACGCGCGGCCGCGAGCAGTTCGCTCTGCGGTCGCGCACCTCCGGCCACGGACAGGAGCAAAAGCCATGAAGCAAGCAAAGCGGAAAAACTTGCCGCAGAAGACGGATGCCGGGAAGCCGGACGTCCCAGCGCAGAAGACCGATGCCGGGAAGCCAGACGTCCAAGGCGAGGGTGACTACGACGCAACCCGCCGCCACCGACAGCGCGTCGAGGCGTTTCTTGAATCGAATGACCCCGAGCAACTGGCGCGGTCGGCAGCACCCGCGAACCCACAAGAAGAGAAGGAACTCGAGGACGCGGAACAGCGCGGCCGAGACGGTCCGGCAGACGACACCGCGCAGGACATTGCCCGGCGTGATCGCCCGAGGCAATCGCCCGGGCGCTGACGGCGGACGCGCGTCCCTGAGCAGGTCAAACTCGGGGACGACATCACCGCCCACAACTGCGGTTTTCGACCCGATCGGACTCAGGTGACCATTGCGTAGCTGTCGCGGAACTGGGCGCGGCCAGTGCCCACGGCTGCAAGCAGGTCGCGCAATCGTTCCAGATCGAGCGGCTTGGCGAGGTGCAGATCGAAGCCGGCCTGCTGCGAGCGTTGTCGGTCTCTGGGTTGCGCATAGCCTGAAAGGGCGACGAGGACCAGATTCCCGCCGCACGGCAACGCGCGCATGCGGGCCGCCGCCTCATATCCGTCGATGCCCGGCAAACCGAGGTCCAGGATCGCAACGTCCGGCTGCATGTCGGTCGTCAGCTGTACCGTGGTCAACCCATCGTGCGCGATCGAGACCTGGTGGCCGTCGAGCGTCAGTAGAACGGCGAGCGATTCGACCGAGTCGACGTTGTCATCGGCGACGACGACCTTCAGCGCGCGCATCATGTCGCCGCCGCGCTCGGACGGCGTCGTGTCGACAGGAGCCCGCTGCACGGGAAGCGTGACTACGAAGCGCGCACCCGTGCCGCGACCATCGCTATAGGCACGGATCTGACCGCCATGCAGTTCCACCAGATGGCGCGACAATGCGAGCCCGATGCCGAGGCCTTCCGTAACTTCGGCATTGCCGCGATCGAGCCTGGCAAACATCTCGAAGATGGTCGACAGTGCCGGTGGCGGTATGCCTATGCCGTGATCCTCGACCGTGATCTGCACGTGGCTGCCCAGCATGGAGGCCGTAACCTCAATGGTGTCTCCGGAGTGCGAAAACTTCGAAGCATTCCCGACCAGGTTGGCGATCACCTGCGCAATGCGTACCGGATCGACCAGGACCGGTTCGTCGGCAAGAGTCAGGGCGAGCTTGAGCTGCTGGCCGCGCTCCTCGATGGCGGGCCGAACTGCGTCTATGCCGGTCTGCACGACTTCGGCAAACCGCACGGCCGTCCTGCGCAGTTCGAGGCGGCCGCGGCCGATGCGGCCGACGTCGAGCAGGTCGTCGACCAGCCGCGTCGCGTGCAGTAGCTGTCGGTCGAGGATCTCGACGCTCTGCCTCAACTCCGGGCGCTCGAAGTCGCCCGTGCGCAGGATCGAAACGGCGTTGCGCAGGGGCGCGATCGGGTTGCGCAACTCGTGCGCGAGCACGGCGAGGAAACGGTCCTTGCGTTCGTCGGCTTCGATCAGTGAGCGGGTGGTCTCGACCTGCTCCGAGACGTCCTGCACGCAACCGACCAGCCGACAGGGCACACCATCGTCGCGGCACATCACAACCGCTCGGTCGACCAGATGTCGCCAGTGCCCGCTGCGGTGGCGGGCCCGGTAACGCGAGGTAAAGCGTCGCTGGCGCGCGGCAATGGCGGCCTTGAGGTCCGCCTCCAGTTGTTTCAGGTCGTCGGGATGCACCTGGTCGTGCCACCACGGAACCGTCGCGGGTACCTCGTCAGGTTCCCAGCCGAGGATGTCGTAGAGACCTCGCATGCGCTCGACACGGCCCGTTTCCAGATCGGTCGAATAGATAACGCCAGAGATGGCTTCGGCCGCCAGCGAGAACAGCTGCTCCTGAGCCACAAGTCGTTGCTCGGAATGCTTGCGATCGGAGATGTCGAGGACCGTGCCTGCGATCCGTGCCGCGACACGCTCCGATCCACTGCCGACGAAGTGCGCACGCCCGAGTGCCGAGACCCAGGCGACGCTGCCGTCGGCGCGGCGTACGCGATGGTCGACGTCGAAACGTCCCTGGCCAGCGGGATCGAGCGCAGCACTCCAGCACTTCTCGACGGCCTCGAGGTCCTCCTCATGGATGCGGCTGCGCGCGGCCTGTCGCGTGACAACGGCGTCTGCGCTAAAGCCGTAGATTTCGCGGGCGCGCGCCGACAGCGTGATCGAATCAGTAGCGAGATCGACGTCCCATATACCGAGGCGGGTCGATTCGATCGCCAGCTGGAGGCTTGTTTCGAGGCGTGCGACCTGCGCTGCTGTCGACCTCTCTCGGCTCTGGTCGAGCACGGCGCCAACGCACTGCAGGCCGTGGGAGTTCGAGCCGAGACCATGGCGCTCGGTCACCAGGCCCGCCACCAGTACCGATCGTGCCTTGGTGCCCTGGCCAATCGCGATCTCTGTGCGGAGCCGCTGACCCTCACCCTGGGCGATGGCGTCGTGCATGGCGCGGTGCACGCGATCGGCCTCAAACGGTGCCAGTTGTGCAACGAACTCGGCCAGACGCCGCGGCCCGGGCAACGTGATGCCGAGGATCTTGCGCGCTCGTTCCGACCAGAGCAGTTCGTCCGATTCCGCGTCCCAGACAAAGGTGCCGAGTTCCGCCGCCGCGACGACGGCCTTGAGCCTTTCCTCGCTGGCCCGCAGGGCGGCCGACGTGCGCGCGACATCCTCGATGTCCGTAGCGCTCCCGAACCAGCGCAAGCTGCCGTCGGCACGACGCGATGGCGACGCCCGGATCAGGGCGGTCCGGAAGGCTCCTTCCAGTGACCGCAGGCGCAGACGTACCTCGAGCGGCCGCATCAGCTGAATGGCCTGGCCGAGCCGGGTATCGAATGTCTGCAGATCGTCGGGGTGCAGGGCCGAGCGCCAGCCGGAGCCCAGGCTGATATCCCGCGGAAGCCCGGTGTACTCGGTCCAGCGTGAATTCAGGTACTCGAACTGTCCGTCCGTGGTGGCGACGAAGACAATCTCCGGCACCGATGCGGCCAGCAACTCGAAGCTGTCGCGGCTTTCAGTCAGTGAGCGTTCGATGCGGTCACGAGCGGCGACTTCCCGATGGAGACGCTCGACCACCTTCGACTCTTCCCGGCGTGCCTTCTGCAGGGCGGCGAACACTGTCGAGATCACGATGCCGAGAGACGCCAGCAGGACTATGCGGATCTGGTCCTGCGGATCGGCAACGTAGAGCGTGCCGGCCGGCTCGTAGACATAGGCGATCAGCACCACCCCCAGCAGCGTCGACACGACGCCGGCGATCAGACCGCCATAGGCAGCGCTGAGGGCTGACGCGAGCAGCAGAAAGAGCAGCGGATGGCGACCCTCTGGTATCCGGCCCAGCACGTATATGGTGAACGCAAATGCCAGCAGCGTCAGCAGGACCGCTGCCAACTGCGCCTTCCACATCCTGACCTTGGGTTTCAGCATGGGTCCCGCGCCAGCCAGAATCGACCGCAGCCGCAGTTAGTCACTCATCCGCCGCTAGGTCGTCAGTCCAAGCTACGGGCAGTTCCACCAGGAAACTCGCGCCCTTGCCCGGTCCGTCGCTGCGGGCCGTCACGCGACCGCCGTGCAGTTCGACCAGCCGCCTGACGATGGTCAGGCCGATGCCCACCCCTTGCAACGGCTGGCGTGCACCGAAGGACGCTTGCCGGAACGGATCGAAGACGTGAGGCAGGAACTCCGCATCGATGCCGGGACCGGTGTCACGGACTTCAAACTCGATCGTCGGTCCATTTCGCCGCACATGGGCCACGACCGAACCGCCCTCAGGCGTGAACTTCACGGCATTCGAGAGCAGGTTCGACAGGACCTGGCGCAGGCGCTCGGCATCGGCCAACACCGTCAGGCCGGGCAAATCGATGCGGCAGTCGAGTTCGATGTTCCTGGCATTGGCGGCCGCGCGGAACGTCTCACACGCCGTCCGCGCCAACTCCGAGGCATCGAGCCGCTCGAGCTTGAGTTGCAGCTTGCCGGTGCTCAAGCGCGAGAAGTCGAGCAGTTCCTCGACCAGTTTCGCCTGCGTCTTGACGTTGCGGGTGATGCGCTCGATCGCCTTCTCGCGATCGGCCTCGGATAGCTTGCCGCTCTCGAGCAGATGGGTCCAGCCAACGATGGAGTTCAGTGGATTGCGCAGCTCGTGCGACAGCGTCGAGATGAAGTCGTCCTTGAGACGGTTCATCTCTTCGGCGCGGGCACGCGCATGCGACTCGGCCTCCAGCAACTCCAGGCGCTGCGCTTCGACCCGCTTCAGCTCGGTGATCTCGTCGCAGACGGCGCCAACTCCGACCAGCGCGTTCGCCACAGTCACCGGATACACACTGGTGCGCCAGTATCGCAACACGCCCGGTGCGGCGGGTGTTTCGCCCTGCAGTTCCAGCTCGCTCAGCGGCTGACCGGTTTCGAGCACCGTCCGGAACGCGGCCTCGACGCGCGGCTCGAGCTTCGGCAGGAGTTCGTTGATCGTGCGCCCCAGGTGAGCCTCGACCGGCAGCCCGTTGATACGGGCCAGGGCTGCGTTCACGCGCACATAGCGCAGCTCCCGGTCCCAGAACCCCAGGCCGATCGGGGCCAACTCGAACAGCGTGTTGAGCAAGGCATCGGTTGAAGCAAGGCTGGAGCTGAGCTCGACACTCGAACGCTCGGCATCCCGCTGCGCGGTGAGGTCGCGCACGACGATGACGACGCCACGAGCGGCACTGCCCGCCGGCGTGATCGGGGCGGCCGTCACTTCGAGAAAGCGCCGGGATCCTTCGTTGCCGAATTCGACGTACGCCGGTCCAACACGAACGATGCAGCCGCGGCGCAGTACTTCGGCCACCAGGGGCGCGGCCCCCAGTTCGTCACGACCGCGCACGCGCCAGACCCGTTCCAGCGGCTGGCCCTGCGCGTCGGCGTCGCGCCACGACGTCAGTTGCTCGGCCACCGGATTCAGGAACACCACGCGCCCCTGGGCATCGGTGGCGATCACCGCGTCACACATCCTGGTCAGGATCGTGTGCAGCCACTCCCGTTGCTGCGCTAGCAGGGCGTTGGTCGTCGCCAGTTCGGCCGTACGCGCGACGACACGCTGTTCGAGATCCTGCTTGATGAGTTGCAGTTCCGCGTCCTTGCCGCGCCGCTCCGTGACTTCCGCCTCCAGTCGCGCATTGACGGAGCGCAGTTGCGCCGCACTCGGCAATGCAAGCAACCGGGGCATCAGGAGGACGACCGCCACCGCCGCCGCGATCGACACCAGGGCAGTCACGGCCTTGACCGCGCCGGCGAACCAGTAGAACGGATACCACAGAGTGAGCACACCTACGAGATGCGTCACGCCGCAGGCGACGATGAAGGCCGCGAAAAGCAGGAAGACCCAGTTGAAGGGCAGGTCGGCGCGCTTGCGGACCAGGTAGGCGAGGGTCAGCGGTATAGAGAAGTACGCGGCGGCAATCAGCAGGTCCGCTGCCAGGTGCAGCGTGAGCAGCGACGGCGCCCAGGTGAAGCAATAGCCGTGCGGCAAAAACCCGTTCTGTGAGAAGAGTGCGGGGCCAAGCGGCGTCACCAGCAGCAGGGCGATGATGCCGGCGAGGCCGAAAGCGGTATAGGGCAGCAGTCGTCGGAACTCGGGCGGTCCGGCGGAAGTCATTCGGAATTCCGTGGCAGAAGGAAACGGCGTCTCGCGCGGCGGGCCTGGGGAGACACACACCGAGTCGTTGAGCTTCAGTACTGCAAGTTCCCTGCCATGCAGTTCCACGCCCTCGCAGGAACCGCCCAACGGGACCAACGGCGTCGGCCAGCGAAGGTGGGCCGACGTCGCCCGATTCACACTGTCCGAAGCGATAGCGGGTGCCATGGGGTCTGACGCCTCCAGGGCGGCTTGTAACTATTGCCGCAGTTGTTGCCGCCTCCGCGCTGACGCTCGCTCCGTTGCGACGGGACATGAGGGGCGACTGTCGTCAGCGTCCGGCCTTCTCGTTCCCCTCTTCCGCCGTTGCGCTGTACTCCTTGAGGCGGTTGTAGAGCGTCTTTAGGCTGATGCCGAGTGCAGCCGCCGTGTGCTCCTTCTGCCCGTCGCAGTGCTTCAATGTCGCCAGGATGATCTTGCGCTCGATATCAGCCAGCGGCGTGCCGAGTTCGACCTTCACACTCGTCGCGTCGGGGCCGCTTCGGCTCACCTTCGCGGCGCCCTCGGGCAGCCAGTCTTCGGTGATCTCGCTGCCAGTCGCCATGACGTAGCAGCGATACACGGCGTTGCGCAGTTCGCGCACGTTACCGGGCCACGGATAGCCCTCAAATCGTCGCAGCACAGCGCGCGACAGGGTCTTCGGCTCGCCCTCCTTCTCGATGACCTGCTCGAGAAAGTGCTGCGCCAGGACAGGAACATCCTCGAGCCGTTCTCGCAATGGCGGCAGGTGAATCGGGAAGACGTTGAGCCGATACAGCAGATCCTCGCGCAGCTTTCCTTCCTCGACCGCCAGCAGCGGATCGCGATTCGTCGCCGCAACGACCCGGACATCGGCGTGCAGGGTTTCGAGCGAGCCGACCCGCATGAACGTACCGGTTTCAAGCACGCGCAGAAGCTTGACCTGCAGTTCCGACGGCATCTCGGTGATTTCATCGAGGAACAGCGTGCCGCCGTGGGCCCGCTCGAAGTAGCCGAAGTGCTGGCGCGAGGCGCCGGTGAACGCGCCCTTCTCGTGTCCGAACAGCTCGCTTTCGATCAGGTTGGGCGAGATCGCACCGCAATTGACGGCCAGGGACGGGCGCTCGCGGCGGCGTGAAAGATCGTGCAGCGTGCGGGCGACGACTTCCTTGCCTGTGCCGCTCTCTCCGGTGAGCAGCACGCTGACGGCCGTCGGCGCGACGCGCCCAATCTGCGCGTAGATGCGCAGCATCGCAGTCGAACGGCCCCGCAGGTGTCCGAAGCGCGCCGTGTCTTCCGCTTCGGACTTCAGCGTCTCGATCTCGCTGTCGATTGTCGCCGGACTCGATACCCGCGACAGGATGCCCTTGAGCTGCTGGATATTGACCGGCTTGATCAGATAGTCCGCCGCCCCCATGCGCAGCGCATGGATGGAGGTTTCGATGCTGGCGTTACCCGTCACCAGCACGATCTCGGATTCGACCCGTACCTTCTCGTCGTCGAGCAGGCTCATACCACTGCCGTCGGGGAGGTGCAGATCGAGCAATATCAGCTGCGGGGTCTGCAGTGCCAACTGGCGGCGGGCGCCGGCGAGGTCACGGGCCACCGCGACGGTCAACCCCTCGGTGGCCAGCAGCGTCGCCAGCATCTCGGCGGAATCGGTGTCATCGTCGACGATCAAGGCGTGCGTCATGGATCGTACGGCGCGTGCGCGCCGGAGTTGAAATGGGGTGGCGCATCCACGCGAAGCGGAGACGGGTCCGAGCGTGCCCGTTTACCCCACCGAGGTATACCCCATGGACAGTACACCGGCCACGTCGCAGGGTGGACGAGCCACCAAGGTCCGCATAGCCGAGCGCCTGCGATGACCCGTGTTGCGTCAGTAACTCTGCGTCACGCAATTGCGCGGTGCCGAAACGGCCCGCGCGTCGCAACCCCCTCCGTTTACGCGTCCGGGAGGACGAATTGCGGGATGGGGGTGGGGTATGCACTCACAGCTAGAACCAGCGCGCGCCGAGATCTTCTCAGGCGCCCCTTCCCGCTCTCATCGTTAACTGACTAACCGACCCCGAACGGTCACTGGGCAGCTGAACTTGCCGGCGCCGACGCAGCCGGCGAGTTCAGGTGGGCATCCGGCAGCCTTCGCTCGACGACACCCGCACTGACGCACCGGAGGAAAGTGGCCACGCCGACGAGCCATTGCGCAGTTGCTCATAGGCCCGTTCCACGACGCCGTAGCACTCGCAGCTCTGTTGCTCCAGTCCGCGCCTGTCGAGCACGCGGATGTGCCCACGGCTGTAGCGGATCAAGCCCTCCCGCTGCAACTGCAGCGCGGCTTCAGTCACGCCTTCGCGACGCACGCCCAGCATGCCTGCGATGCGTTCATGCGTGACCCGCATGTCATCGTCGGCTTGTCGGTCCAGGTGCTGGAGCAGCCAGCGGCACAGTTGCGGCGCCAAGGCGTGGTGCCGGTGGCAGGCCGAAGTCTGTGCCATGTGCGTGAACAGCGCCTGGGTATAGCGCAGCAATTGCTGCATCACCGGCTCGACGTCACGCGCCAGATCGGCGATGTCGCGAGCGCTCATGCGCCAGGCCGAGCCAGGGCGCTGCACCACGGCGCTGCTCAGCGCCTTGCC
>Ga0209820_1000036_pt1 | contig 35882 bp, 44 predicted proteins | sample PPLLak21cMay2015_FD_187254 | JGI IMG/M metagenome (GOLD analysis project Ga0209820, IMG submission 187254) | Freshwater sediment microbial communities from Prairie Pothole Lake near Jamestown, North Dakota, USA - PPLs Lake P7 Core (1) Depth... | ecosystem: Environmental > Aquatic > Freshwater >...
TACGACGATGACGGCGGTGCTGTGCAGGTTGTCGAGGTCAAGACTGTGAATGGGTTTGGGTTCAAGTCGATGGCAACTGACTTCAAAGGTGCGCCTGCTGGCCCACGCTCAGGCCACATTCTCCAGGCTGCACTGTCAGCTATGGCGTTAGATGCAGACGAGGTTGTGATTGCCTATCTATCGATGGAAAGTGTGTCTCCGTCGCTTGCACGCTACACAACCAGCGATGTAGGTAGGTTCGCTGCCGAGTGGCGTTACAGTCGTGACGAGTACCGAGCTATTGCGTTGCCTGAGATTGCACGTATTCAGCGGCTTGTTAGTCAACTCGAGGACTTCCCAGATGTTGTGCCTGCACCGTTCGTTTGGGATGCCGAGATACCAGATGGTGCGTTCATCCAGGATCCTGCTCGTGGGATGTGGGTTGTTGCGTCACCTGACGATGCGAATGTTGTTGTCGATACTGGCAGGGTGTGGTTCTGCGATTACTGCGATTGGCGTGAGCAATGTCAGAAAGATAATCTCGCTAAAGAAACCGCTGTAAATATCAGTCGTAAGTAACGGAGGAATAATGAGCATCGATTGGAAAGAACCGCCTGGTAAGTCTCGTGGTCGTAAGCGTTCAGCGTTGACGATCTATGAGGATTTGAAAGAGAACCCTGGCAAGTGGGCGTTGTGGCGGCAGCGTGTGTATCCGAATAGTGGGTATGGCTTGCGTAAATCATATCCCGCTGTGCAGGTAACGCTTCGCCGCAATGGTGAAAACGATAAAGGTACGCCGTTGTTTGATGTGTATGTGCGTTGGGTTGGGGAAATGGGCGAATTCGCTGACGATACGCCTGCTACGCCTGATCCATTTTAAACCAACTAGGAGGAACAATGTTTATTGAATCAACGCCTACTGAGGCGCAGCTCGAGCGTGTTGCCGAGCGGAAGTATCGGGCGTTTCTCATGACCAATATGGATGGGAGCCAGGAACTGATCACCATTTTTGATGGTGTTCATAACGCTCAGGTTGCCCGTCGTAATAACAGATGGGAAACATGGAGCGCGCCTCGTTATTTCATTGAGATATACGACTGACGTTCCACGTGGAACAAGGAGGAAACATGATTACCCACCGTGAATACGAGTGGAGTGAAAAGCATTACACCCGATTGCTCGATCATAAGGTTGTTGCTGTTGGGTTCTTTGAGAACTTCGGTGAGCTGTGGCCGTACATCACATTCGAAAGCCCTGAGGGTGAACGTGTTGACGCTTACATCCAAAGCGATCCAGAAGGAAACCATCCAGGTTTTCTGTTCTATGGATACCTCGACATTCCGGAGGACAATCATGAGTAGAACTGATGCGCCGATGGCACGTACATCTGATCCGTTGTCGTCTCATATAGCAAATCGCAATATCAAAAATAATGTGACGTTGGCTGACAACATCCTTTGTGCAGTGCGAAACATTTATGCGCAGACTCCAAGTGTTGGGGTAACAGACGATCAGATACTTGAGTTTGTTGAAGCGCTGACACAGAAACGTCAGCAACGCAATGTGATTGCTCGAGCTCGAGGTTTGATGGAGAGTGATGGTGTGCTCGAACGTGTTTCTAATACAGATAGTAAGCGTGTTGCTGTAGTGCCTAACCAAGCCTGGCGTATTGACAAAGGCTTCGAACAGAAAGTTAATCCATGAAACCTTTGATTGCTATTGCCAGTTTTGCGTTGCTTACAAGTTGTACAGTCGAACGCACAATTGTGCAGCCTGCCGAAACGACACAGCCTTCAGCTCCTAGCACATATCCAACAGCAGACAAAGAAGACCTGTTTGTTGAAACCATTGAAGAGATGGACGGCAAGTCGGTGTACGTTTCGGATGCAGAGCTCCTCGAGACAGGCTATTTGATTTGTGATGGGTTGGATGCTGGTCAAACAATTGAGGATCTTATGGCGGTCATTACCAGCGCAGCAAGTAGTGCTGATGGCCTGAATTTCCTCACGATTATTGCGGCGTCAGCAATTACGTTTTTGTGCCCTTGGCATCAGGATTTAGTTGAGATAGGAGCTGGTGGAGTGTGAAAGATTACGTAGCTTGGCAAGCCGATTGTGCAGGTGATTCCTGCGAGGTTTGGGTTGAGTGCAAGGAGTGTCGTGAAGGCTGGTGGTTCGAAATGTTTCGTAACTATTCGCTGGAACAAGATGTTGAGTGCGAGAACTGCAACATTGCATGGACGGAATACATTGACCCGGAGGATTTGAGCTTTTGAAACAAGGTTTGCAAGATGCAGGTATTTTTCATGACGTTTGGTATGAGCGTCATCATTGGGGTTACTTCCTTTATGGTTTCACTCCGAACACGAACGAGTGGGTCAGTATCAAATTTGCTGGCAATGGTTCTGATCACATAGATTTAAGAGAGTGCGTGATGGCGTTCAAGGAGTACTTGACGCAAAAGGAGGAGCAGTGAGGGCTATTCAACCGCTTGCAGATATCGAGACTCGAGCACCTGAAGCAGGTCGTATTCGTCTTGGTATGAAGTCCGGTAAGGCTATGAAGTCGCTGGACAAGTTTCGTTTTACATCACCGTTCAAAGATTGCATTGAGGTTTTGGCTGAGATGTATGGCGGTGAGTGTCGTCCTTGGAGTGATCCCAAGGCTAGTCCTTCCTCACAATGGGAGGTGCTGACAGACGCTAGTGAGATCCAGGTGTTTCTTCCCCCTTCGCCTGTGTCTACCTGGTATGAACTGTATTCGGGGTCTGGCTTGCAGCGTCGTTGTGACGGTGCTGTTTGCCAGATCCCGCAGCAAACCGGCCCTAACATTTGGGAGCCTGTGGATAACCCTTGTGTGTGTGTTGCTAAGAACGCTATGGAGTGTTCCCCTCATACTCGTTTGAAGGTGTTGATTCCGGATGTTCCGTTCCGTGGTGTGTGGCGTTTGGAAACGAAAGGTTGGAACGCTTTGAAAGAACTGCCCGGTATGGCTGATTTGATTACTCAGTTGAATAGCAGTGGAAGTATGGTGCGTGTTGCGCTTGGCATTGAGAAGCGTACGCAGATGCGTCCGTCTGGTAAGCGTAACTTTGTGACTCCGACGTTGACGATGTTGGATTCACCTAATCAGATTCTGTCGGGCGCTGCTCGAGTTCAGGGTGTTGCAATCAGCCCACCTACTCGCAGTGTTCCTCTAAGTATTGAACCTCCTGCTCAGGCTATTGAGTACGACGACATAGTCGATGCTGTGCTAGTCGAGGAGGACGAGCAGGAGGTTCAAGCTTTGTTGTTTAACGACGCAGAGTATTTCGGGTTAGATGCCGAAGCATTTTGGCAAGCAATTGTTGTTCAGGTAAAAGGTCGTGTAGGTGATCTAACTGCCGATCAGCTGGATCGTTTGCGTAGCGCTCATCAGAAGATGATGGATGGAGACCTGGTTCCTGCAGGTATTGAGAATAACAAGATCACATGGCAGTAGCCATTTTGTCAAGGAGGAAACATGACAAAAGCACGAGAAGTGATGGAGGAGTTTGCCCAGCGGGTGATCAAGTCCATCGAAGATGGTTTAGTTGAGGGCAAGTGGGTGAAGCCGTGGCATGGTTCCACGTTCTTTCTGCCACCTGTTAATGCGTTGACCAACAAGGTGTATCAGGGCGGCAACTTCATGTTGTTTGCTGCAATGGGTGAGACGCTTGGTTTTCATAGCGGTTATTGGGCTACCTATAAGCAGTGGACTGAGCTGGGTGCGCAGGTTCAGAAGGGTTCCAAGGGTACGACTGGGATCAAGTGGGTTGTGAATGAGTGTAAGCACGCTCCTGATGAGCAGTGTGAGCGGTGTGGTCGCATGTTCCCTGTTGCTTTCACCGTGTTCAACGAGCAGCAGATCGAAGGATGGTCGTCCGGAACAATCGTTGATGAGCCTCAGCCCATGAACCCTGATGAACGGTCGCCTGAACTCGATGACTTTTTTGATAATACAGGTGCTGTTGTCCAGTATGGGCTTGGGTCTGCTTCATATATACCTACGTCTGACGTCATTCGGATGCCCAAGTTTGAAGACTTCTTTGATGCACGGTACTTTTACTCGACGCTTTCACATGAGATGGTGCATTGGACGTCGCACTCTTCTCGTGTTAATCGTGAGGTTGTCCCTTACTACCAAGATCAGGATAAGTATGCGTTCGAAGAGCTCATTGCAGAGCTAGGTGCGACCATGCTGTGCGCCCATCTACGTATCGAAGAGCAGCCTCGTGATGACCATGCACAATATCTAGCGCATTGGGTCGGCCATTTGAAGAATGACCACAAGATGTTGTGGAAAGCGTGTTCGCTCGCATCCAAAGCTGTCGAGTATGTAATGGCATTGCAGCCGTCCAACCAAGAGGAGTTAGTTGCAGCATGATTTTCAAGAATAACGACCAACTTTGGGTCAACGAAGCGCTATGCCGAGGGATGGATATCGACTTGTTTTTCCCAGAACGTGGAGTTAACTACAACCAGATCAAAGAAATCAAAAGAATGTGTAAGGTATGTCCTGTCCGAAAGCAATGCTTTGAATTAGCGATGGAACAGGAACATGATCACTGTGGAATCTTTGGTGGAACAACTCCTCTTGAGCGAAGGCGTATCCGAGCCGAACGTTCCTACGGTGACGTTGACTTTTTCTATGCCAGCATCATATCTGACCATGAACCAGCGCAAACATTGGCGGTGGGTCGCTGGACAAAAAAAGGTGTGGCGTGAAACGGCACATATCCTTGGCCTCACTAAGGTCAAAGAAGCACAAGCTCTCACCCGAGGTCGAAGAGCACTTGTTCAGTTTGCTTTCCCAGTTTCACAAAACCGACGAAGAGACCCGCACAATTATTACCCGACTATTAAACCAATCATCGACGGATTAACCGATGCCGGCTTCTGGCCGGACGATACGCCAGAGTATGTTGCTACACGTGAGCCGATGTTCTACAAGGGGGAGCTTGTACTGGTTCTTGTGACTTGCTGAAAGGAGGAAAATGTTCAGCAGTCTTCTAGCTTTAATTGTGACCAGCCAGTTGCATTGGCTTGCCACCATGCCTATCCAAAGCGGGCATCTTGAAGCGATCGTCGCCCAAGATATGTGCCTCGAGTACGTCGATCAAGCCTTCGCTACAGGCTGGGAATCACAGGATTTAGAGCGACTCCTCTACATTATGCATCGAGAATCGCGCTGTCTTCCTGATGCGTGTGGTGTCCCTGATCGTCCTGATCTACGTCGCTGTCGTGACTGGGGTTTGATGCAGATAAACGATCACTCATGGAAGACGAAGGTTCGTGAAATGGGTTTGTCGATGGAAGATATGACAGATCCTTTTTGGAATCTGTTCTTCGCTAGAGTATTGTTTGATTTAGCAACAGTTGAATATGGTTGTGGATGGCAACCCTGGAACGGAACATGTGAGGGACAGAAATGATTATTCGTATCGATGAAACATACGTCTGCCCTGAGTGTTACCTTGCTGTTCATTATGGTGCTGACGAAGTTCTGTCAGAACATTGGGATAGCACAGCGTTCTTGCGTTCAACGGTAGGCCAGCATTTCGTAGGCGATACTTGCACCGAACATGATCACCAGGAATATGAGGAAGGCAAGTGTTTGACGTGTGGTCATGAGTCGGACGGCATCATCGATTTCAGTTACACAAAGTGCGACATGTGTTTAAGCCCACTTGGTGGTGCACGTTACCGGGTGACAAACCTGAAAGACGACTCAGATCACTTCTGACGTCCGTGCAACGTCTCTTTGAGTTCTTCGTTGCGCTGATACAAACCGAGCGAGCTCTGCATACGTTCGATTAGGTTTACCAATCTCTCTTGGTCATCATCACCCCGAGGTGTAACTCGAGTAAGATAGTTGACCGCCGACTGGATATCCTGCCTGTGCATTTCTGTCGCTTCCTCGTATAACACGATGGTCTTTTTGACCATCTTGATGGGGATATGCAGAATACTATCTACGTAGTCGTCTTGCCCCCATGACTGGCAAATACTCACATGATTTTTCTTGCCACCCAGAACGGGTTCAAGTAGAAATCCGATGGTGTTCACATCATATGTGCCATCGTCTTTGAGATCATCTACGTGCATCCAAGATCCTGAGGGTACGTGAGCGTCTTTCCAACAGACAAGAACAAGTTTTACCATTTCTCTTTCTTTCGATCCTGGCAAAACACTGGGGCTTGGACAGTGATGTTGTGCTCTGGGGTGACGATAGCGAGTGCTTGCTGTGGAGTTTCATATCCAAAATTAGATATCCATGCGTACTCGTCAAGGCCCTTGGTACTGCCATTTACGATCATGTAAGGGGTAGAGATGTACTGATGCCAGTGCCCCATCCAAAGCGTCTCAAATGGCTGGCCGGTATCAAGTGCACGCTGCGACTTGCGTGCTCTCATACGCATAATAGGCGGGAAGATACCGCCGATACCGCCGCCTCCGCTTACCTGATCGCCGTGTGTGAGGAGATGGCCGTGCCCATAGATCTGTACAAGAGTGTCTGCGTTTTCGCTGATCTGGAACGTAAATCGTTTATCAGATGAAAGATGGCGTTCAATCATCTTGCCAAGTAGCCAGTCAAAGTTGGTGCGTGCACGGAGCTTCATGCGTGGCTTACGACTCATTCGACCGTGATTACCTACAACGCATGGGACATGTACTGAGCCGAACTCGTCTGCAATGACCAAGAGTGCAGCACATATTTGTTCGGCCCAATGCAACAACGAACCAAGAATTGTGTCTTCGTTTGTTTGAGCTAGTTCTTCATGGATATCACCAGAAAAAATGTCGCCACCAAGCATCACTACTACCCCGTCATATGTAACTCCAGACAGATAATGCTTCGCCATTTTTATTGCGTTCTCTGTCCACATTTGAAGACGTTGTTCGGCTATAGTTCTGTTGTAGGCGTTCAACCCACCGACTTCTTCGGGTAGAACTACCTCATCGAAATGTGTGTCAGACAAGAGGAGGGCAAGCGTGGCGTGTTTCTTGCGAGTCGAACCCTTCGGAGCCAACCATTTTGGCGGCTCCAACTGTGCATCATTAACAGCATCAATAAACCCTAAAGCTTTCTCAAGTTCGTCAACTCGCTCGAGCGCAATCATTAACTGCTGCTCGGCTGCATCGCGTTGCCGACGAGCGCGAGCTGCATCTACCCGATTGATTGGTGATTCGAGTTGTTCCTCCTTCTCGAATTCATCAGAGATCGGCACAAGTGCACTCCGCTCGTCGGTGACGCATAATTACGTGATCGCTCACGAATAAATCTCGTTTTTTCAGCACACGATGGATAGCGCTGGTTGTGATATCCGATGCCATTGCAGCATCCAATCCAGCTTGATCTTCAGGAGTGAGCTGTTCGCGAACAACCGTGAACTTACACGGCAGCTTTCTCTTCTCCGCTTCCTGTGCTATTTCCTCGAACATTCCTGCCATTGAGTCCTCCCCACCATGGTGGTCGTATCCGATGCTGGTGCCAATCAATATGACTGTTTAGTCTGTCGTCCACTTTACTTAATTTGGCTTCGACATTGTCAACTTTACCTTCAATTCGTTGCAACACATGCATGTTACTGCTGTGTTGTTTAGTATTATTGCGATCAAATCTGGCAAGAAACCACATGAGTGGGCCACCGATAATCGCTACAGTAACGGGAACCCACCACTGCATCAGGTCAGATTTCCTTGGAGTCTTTTACCAGCGATGCGGGCGAGATACGACCAGCAAAAAGAGCCGAGGCGATCGACGTTGCCAATGACAGCACAAAACCACCAGCACCGAAACCTGCAACAGTCAGTACGTCTGCATCCATCAAATCAATTCCGGTGGCAGACTGACCAAGCACCAGAACCGCTGCCTGCATTGCAGTTTTCACGGCACGCTCGAGCGCATCCTTCAAAAACGTAGGGTTGAGCAGAGTCAACTTAAGATTCGTTGTGTAATCCATAATCAAATGCCTTTCATCCAAACATTGCTTTCCAAGTAACTGGACCAACTACACCGTCCGCACGCATACTGCGTTCTTTCTGCCATGCCTTTACTCGACGTTCAGTAGCAGGCCCAAAATCTCCGTCAGGTTTAGCCCCAACAATACCCTGCACAAGCTTGATCGCTTCAACATTGGTTGATCCACGAACTACAGGCAAACCAGGGTAAGCAAAAACAGCAGCAGGTCCAGGCGTGGGTGCAGGCTCAGGCTGGACTGTTGGGTTAGCAAGATTAGGCAAGAAATAGCCTATGACCAGCTCTTTGCGACCCTTGCTTACCCACCCGGCATAACCATCCAGTTCAATTGGCTGCATATGCCATGGCTCACCGGCAACATTGCAGTGGACACCCCAGTCACGTGCTCCCTGAGTGCCTTGCTTCGGAACCTCATCCCATCGAGGAGAACGATGCTTGCCACCAGGATTAACGTGCACAAGATCAACAGCAGCAAACGCTACTCGACCGCCGCTAAATGTCTGCGACTGATGGAAGGACTTGCCTTCCGGCGCAAACCCTGGCTTAGCAGGTTGCGTTTCACGCCATGAACCACCGATACCAATACGCCCGTTTTGGGATTGTAGCCATGCCCGAAGTCGGCGTGCGAATTCTGGGTGCATACGGTTAATGTGGTGACGCGCGAATAGCGTGTCAATATCTACCATTGTTGTTCCGTATCCAGTTGGGTAGAAGTTCATGGGTGTTAGGTCTTAATGATGAAGTTAAGTGTGATATAGGGTGGTAGGTTTTGGTTCGTGCCTGAAACACCGTCAGGGTTGATAACGTGATCGTGCACCGCACCAGGGAAAGTATTTGTACCATCTCCAATAGTGCCTGTACTTCCACCAGCACCATAACCAGTTACATGGTTGCCATTTGTCGTGAGTCCAGGAGTGTCGTGAATGGTGATATTCGCTGTCGAAATACCTTGTTGGGTAACTCCACCGTGGCTGTGAGTTACAACAACAGAGTTGGCCGAACCACCAGCCTCAGCGATGACGTTAGACCACGACGCCGAACCTTTACCAACAGGGAACTTGCTTTGCAAATCAGGCAAGTTGAATGTAGACGTTCCATTGCCAGAACCGTACGTTGTGCTAATAGCCGAAAACAAAGCAGCATTTTCTGTCCTCGAAACAGCTTGGCCTCGACAATAAAGCCAACCAGAAGGAGCGGTTACTCCGTCACCACCAAACATCGTTATCGACCCGGATGGCATAGACGAAGCAGTAACTAATGTTTGCCATTCAATACCGGAACTTGCCGAAGTGTTACGAGCTAACACCTGGCCTGTTGTCCCAGCCGAAGCGGTATCCAATCGAGCAGCGTCAACTGCACTATCAGCAATTTTTACTTTGGTAACAGCATCATCCGCAAGTTTGGCTTCAATAATTGCGTTATCAGCGATACTTGCCGAACCTACAGTTGAGTATTTCAAACCTAAACTTTGGGCAGAGTCAGCAACAAGAACGGTATTGTTTGCACCGACAGCAAGTTTTGTTGTTGTGATGTTGTTATGAGCAATAAGATCGCCGCGTGCGGATTGCAAATTAACGTAACGGTTAGCTTGCTCAAGTGAATATGCGTCAAGACAATGTTCAACAGTTGCACCAACAGCATGAGACGATGCTGATGTGCCATCGTATGCATCTTGCTGGATATTAAACGTTGTTCCGTTAGTTCCGGTTGTTGTGTCAATCAGAAACTTTTCTTCCGTTGCCAAACCTCGATCTACGACAACGACAAATGGACCAGACGATCCATCAGGAAATGTGGAGCCGTTAGCAACAACAAGTGTTGTCCCGCTAACAGTGAATGGCGATGTAAGGGTGGTTGTTTCTGCACCACCGTCATAACTTTTGAGTATGTATTCGTCTGCCATGGTGTCTCCTAAATCGTGACAAGTCTAACAATTAATGTGCCTTCAAGTCCCACATAGTTATCAGCCCATTCTCGAGGCTGAAATTCGTAAGCTTCAATTCTGACACGGTAAATACTTGAGCCTTCAACAAAAGAAATAGGTGTTTTCAAACGCCAAAGATTTTCGATGAACTGCAATTCTTCAGCCACATCAGCTGAATACATTTGACCTTGAGCATCATTCACAATTATTTTGCTGTACAGCAAAAGTGGTACAACAAACTGTTCGACAGGCGGAACTACTGGAAATGAACGCAAACGCCAACGTTTAAACGTAGGTGTCGAAGTGCCGTCACCCAAAAGTTCAACTGTTACGTTGAAATAATCTGTTCTCTGTCCGTCTAGCTGCAGCTCAACCTCAGTAATATTTGGTTCTGCAATGCCCGCTGATTCAAGAACAGAGTTGTCGCTGTCAGCTAATACAACTCGGATTGATTCGCCTGTATCAAGATCCCGGAAGTTACCTTTAAGATCATTAACGATCTTTGTTTCTACTGTTCCAAAAAACACATTGCCGGACGTAATACTGCCGCTAGTAACGTATCCAGTAAGGTTTTCAGCGTAGATTCCCAGGTTCGGGATACCAAGTATAAGTCTATTATTAAACCGTGCAATGGCCGTACATGCGTTAGAGGACTCAACATAAAGGTCGGTAGCAAAGGCTGGCTGCAATGGCCGGGGGGTAACGGAAAGATCAAGCCGGCCAGCTCCAGTCTTTCCTGTAGCAATTTCTGGCCAGTTGAACCAGACGTATCTGCCTTCAGCGAACGCTTGTGTAACTGATCCTGGTGCTTCAATGAGCGGACCGTAGCTGAGTGTGCCGTCCTGGGATACCGTGCCTAGCCGGATGCCTTTACTGGTGCAAAAGATAACGTTTCCTACATGGGAAATGACTTCATGTAACTGTTCACCAATGGACAGTGACACGACCTCAGCACCAAGAACAAGTTCACCGCTCGAGTTGATTGTGAAACCGTATACCTCTGACCTGGAGCCTGCTGTTCCTCCTGCATACACTTTGCTTCCTACTGCAAAAGCAGTAGTCCATATGAAAGACGGTTGGAAGTGGGTACTAATATCGGTTTCGTTGCCGTTTGAGGCGACCGAGCGAAGCGTATTGTCGCGACCTGTTAGCAAATAGTTGCCGACAAACCAAACACCATTATGAGCATGGTTTACGAGTGAGCTTGCTGCCGTTGAAGCTGAGGTGACCTTCCACAACTGCGTTGAGGTAGAGACGTAAACGTCTTTACCATCGGTAGCCAAACCGTTAATGGTTCCGGTCGCACCAGTAATGGCAGTCCATGTCGAAAGATCGGTAGTTCGGAAAAGGGAGTCGCCATCGGCGGCGTAAAGATGGGTGTCTGTCGCAACAAGATAAATGATGCTCCCATTTACAGTTGTTGTAACTTGCGAAGTTGAATGGTGGAGCGTTAGCTGCGATTCAGTCCACGGATCAATGCCAACACTCGTGTTGTATCTTCGGGGGTCGCGATCCTGCCCCAGATCCATAACAGTCTGGCCCGCACCATACGACCAATCATGTCGGTAACGCCACCAAGCACCATCCGTATTAAAGAGTGCATCGTCAACTTGACCTGTTGAAATAACGCTTTCACGCAGTGATGCAAGCGACGAGCGACGATAGTCACGGAAGTCAACAGCGAAGGTGCGACCGTCCAAAGAAACAGTAAACGGAATAGCTGTCGTCGCACTTTTTGTGCCACGATAAAACACATAGGGGTTCGCGCCAAGGGAAGGTGCAAAGCTCACGTAAACCTCAACGGATACTGCCAGCGAAGCCGATCAACTTCCTCTGACTTACGACGCACATACAAGGGATACAGCCGATTAGCTTCATCAGAAGCTGTACGAGGCGGAACTTCCTCAGCCCGTCGAGGCATATCCTGTGCGACTCGAGCAGACCTGCCCGCTTCAGAGTCACCCAGCAGACGCCACTTAATACCCATATCCAGCACATCCAACATGGATGGCTTCAAACCAACATCATCAACAAGATCGGCGTGCCATTGGATCGATTCCACGTCCAACGGTGCAGCAGCAACAAAATAAAGTGAACCAAGATATACGGGAGGAAACATCCTAAAAAGTACACCCGATCGCGGCCCATCAGTCCAACTACCAGGAACACCACGCTGCAACCGTCCCTCTACTCGCGCCCACGAAGTTGTATTGTCGTCGCTCCAGTTACGTCGAACGTCAACCAAACCGAAAATGTTTCTCCATGTAACAGGCAAATACACTGTTTGCTGACCATCGGACACCGACTCTTGTCTTGCAACAGTCCTATACAAATCAGGACCCCACGATGTCACCTCATCAACCAAAGCCTCATAGATATCAAGGCCAGAAAACCGTGGGTTGATATGGATTTCATCGCCTAAGCTGTGCGCCATAGCGTAGGAGTCGTTCCAGCCGCGCAAAACAGTGGCCTCTCGAGCTACACGATCGACAGACATGACGCGCATCTCTTCGTTAGCAATGGAAAGAACAGCACCAGTGACTACTGATGCTGGCAGTTCATATTGAAATGAAACAGTAGGTGAAGTGTGCGTCAATGCAGATAAAAGTACGTTGACTTCATACCGAAATGACGATGCCAACTGACGCTTAACTCGTTGTACTGCGGAACTAACTCTGGTGCGTGCCATGACTCTCCTTTATTGAGCAGCGGACGGGGGCGTTGGAGGAGGGACACCCCCGCCCGCTACATCAAAGTGACGTCAGACGCCCGCAGCGGGCAGAGCTGCCGCCAGGTCAAGTCCGGTGAACTTGGCCATGTGATCCTGGCCCTTCACCTGGAAGCCGCACTCGCCAACCATCATGAACGAGTCCGTGTCGTTCGTCTTTGCCAAACGCTGGGCGACCAGCGGCTGGAAGACTCGCTGCACGAAGTTGTCACGGTTGTAGCAGAACGCGTCAGTCTTGCGGACGTAACGGTTGCGCACCAAGGTGACTTCTCCGAACTCGGTCATAACGACCGAGGTGCGGCGACGGCCACGGCGTGCGTCATCGACCGTGACGGTCTGAACACGCTCGTTGCCCATGATGTTGTTCAACGCCTGGAAAGCTGCCGGGCGTGCAGTGATGAACTCGAACATGCCACCGTTGTCGTATGCGTCCTGCTGGAGGGCTTCAATTGCCGTAACCGTAATCCAGTCAGAAGTCGTATCAACATTGCTGGTAATGAACGAGTTGAGTCCACCCGTCGAACGGACTCGAGTAGCCGAGTCTTCGTACTTGATGCCGTAAAGCGCAGCCTGTTCGATACCGACGTTGCAGTGGAGCATTGCGTTGCGCATCTGCTTGTTCAGTTCGTTCGGGACACCATACTTGGGGATGGACTGCTCGGTACGGGACACCGTGAGCTTCTTGCTGAAGATCTGGGTGTAGTTGCTGTACTTGTCACGTCCCTGGAAGTTGGAGTTTCCGATGTCGCCTTCTGGCAAGACCGTTCCCAAGCCAATAACTTCAGAGTTAGCAGCGTGAGTTGCTCCTGCAGGGGCTGAACCAAGAGCACTACGGGTAACCGTTAGTACTTCTGTGCTGGTGTTGACATCCGTGACCAACATGATTTCGTCGTCAATACGGATTGCATCACCGACAGCAAACTTGACTGCCTCGCCCGTACCAACAGTGACGCTTGTACCGCTACCGTCAGTGAGGGTTGCAGCCAGGGTTGCTCGAGGAAGAGGAACATCCTCTTCCATCCAATAGAACACCGTGTTATCCACAGGTGCTTTACCGATTACACCAAGCCCATCGGAACCGATGCCGGACAGCAACGGCAAATCCTCGGGGGTAAGAATGTAGATCAGCTCATCAATGTTGATCTTTGTTTCGACCTGAAGGTCGTATGAATAAAAGTTGGGACCCTTAAGTTCCTGTGCCATTTTGTATTACTCCGTTGTTCTCAGCTGGCGTGATGCCCGCAAGTGGTCGTTGATTTTGTGGCGCTGTTCTACCCCTTGCTTCATCCGGACTGGACTCATGTCTGCGTTCAACACCGGCATCTTTGTGCCACCGGGTCGCTCGTCATACACGATTCCTTTATTCCATGATGGAGCTTGGACAGTGTCCTTGCGCCTATTGTGCCGAGTCGGAGTAGCTACTGGAGAAACCTGGATGCCCTTATTACGGAGCCGACAACCATAATGTTCTTCACATTCTGGAATGTCACAGATTGCCATAACTACCTATCGAAACGGTGTCCGATGGTGGCCGCTTCACGCGCCCAGTCATTCGGATCAAAGATTGCACGCCTGTCACCTGACGCTGCAGCAACCAGCACTCGATCAATCGCAGCCAATCCTGCATCATCGAGGGAACGTCCCACCTTGCGAGCCTCATGGAAAAGGTCGTATGCCTCATCGTACGGATCCCGTTCGGGAAGGTCCGTTGCTGCACCTGCCTGCCCACGAAGAGCATTGCGGAAATCCTGTTGTTCACGCTCATCCTGCGGGATTTCAGTACGGGATTCCGTAGCCACTGGGGTTCCGATGCCAAGTTCGACAGCTTCACCTTTCAATGCGTCCACGTCGTCGCCTTCCCACGTCTTAAACAACAGAGCCCCGATCTTGCTGGAAGTGTCGATACCCGCCTTTGCAAACATAAGCTCACGCTTCATCTGGGAAAGCTCTTCCTGAGCTTTCTTTCCAGCTTCAGCTGCCTTTCGCAACGATCTGATATCAGGCTGATCCGGCTGATCTTCGTCCTGGTTGATTTCAATGTCCTGTGCCATGTGTGTTCCTTTGCAATTAGTGTCAACAGCCGACTCGACCTACATCCATCACGCGGCGATTTGATGGAGATGATTGCGGCGGCCACGGAGTAGCACTCACCGTACGGCCCCAAGGAGCTCACGTACGATAGTTAGTATACATATGTGGAAGGACAGTTGTTGTATGCAACTATCTACTTCTTGCCACGATTCCTTGCCCGGTTTGCGGAAGGGTTTTCAGACACAATTTTGCCGGCTTTAGTGTGCGACATATCTTTGCCACCTTTACCCATTACACCACGCTTGCGACGGGCGTCGGCGAGCTCGCGACGCTTATCCTTCTGCTCAGGACGCGCATTAAACGCCGTATCCGTCTTAGCCTTCTGCTTCTTAGCATCAGGATTAGCACGATAAAACGCCGCAGTCCGACGAGGACTGGCCACCTTGCGCGGAGCCACTACTTTTTCCTCGCAGCACGCATGTTATCCACAAGATTAGGATAAGGACGGCCAGCTTTCTTAGCCATAGCCTTAGCAGAAGCCTTTTGCTTAGGATTAAGCGGCTTGCTTTTCTTCGCAGGATTCTTAGTATCCCAAACTTTTTTAGTCGCCATTACCACTTTACCTTGTCAGCCCAATACGCAGCAGACAACTTCCCCTTCTGAATATTAGAAGAGTGACGAGCCTTAAAAGCCTCACGACGCTTCCGATAAGCAGCCGACTCGCCAGCTTTCTTTGGTGAACCAGACACACCCTGCTGCCCAAAACGGATGGTCTTCACCTGATCGCCTGACTTGGCCACAACAACATGAGACTTCGTCGGATGACTCGGCGTGCGCTTCGGTTTATTAAAACCAGAAACGCCCGCACGAGCCAACCGAGGATCCTTCTTTGAAGCCATTACTTCCCTTTAGTAAAAATCTTTTTGCTTCGAACTGCAGAAGAAACGGCATTAGGTTTTACATCATTAAACATTGTCGGCTTACCCGAACCCGTACGACCAGAACCCATACCAGTCGAAACACCCGAACGTCGTCTAGCTAAATTAGCTTCAGCTGTTTGAGCCTTAGTCAACTTTTTCCCAGCCGACGGTGAAGGGTTTTTTTTCTTCATTTTTTCAGTTTTTTGATTTTTCTTTTGCATCACTTCATCTTTTTCTTTGCTTTAACCATCTTCGCGCCAGTCTTCTTAGCAGCCTTCTTAGCTGCCGTCATACCAGCCTTATTGTATGGAAACTTCTTACCACCAACCATTGGCATAATCATTCACCTTTCATTATCGAGCTACACCAGCACCAACAATACCCTCATTAAGGGTTATAGCGCCACCAGCAGACTGCGCCTGACCCTGCCTACGAGTAGTCAAACGACCCTCCAACTGACGCTGAGACTCAACATCCCCCAAAGCCCCAGCTTTAAACGCCGAATCGTCACCAATCGTTTCAGCCTCACCCATCTGCGCATCTTGCAAAGGTCGAAGCTGCGCAACATTTGCAATGTCAGCTTCAATCTGCGCAGGAGATCTCCCCAAAGTTGCATACTCATTAGCCTGAGAACGCACCAATTCAAAACCTTGACGTCGAGCAAAACCGCCAGCCACAGCAGCACGCGTAGCTTTTTGTAAACTAGCCAAGGTTTTTTCAGGATCAAGAACAGCAGCAACCAAAGCACTATCAGACGAATCATCAAAGTATTCGCCAAACAATTCCCGAACCTCACGAGGCATAGTGTTAATAACAGAATACGACTCGTCAATTCGTTCTTTAACCTGTTCAACAGAAAGATTGTTTCGCATAGCATCTTGAGCATCCTGAGGCGAATCATAAAACCAAGCAGGCACACCAGACTTTGACATAACCGAACGATACTGCTGTTCATATTCCAAAACATTTTGAACAGTAGGAACAGTCACACTTTCACCACGGTTAGAACGTTCTCTCAAATCAAAAATAACTTTAAAGCGATCACGAAACTCAGGCGTTTGCTCAAGGGCAACCAAAAGACGTTCTTCTGTTTCGACGCCACTTTTAATTTGATCCCAAAGCCAACCACCCGGATTCCCATTTGAATCAATAGAAAATAGAGAGCCAAGTCCAGCTTCTGTCAATGTTTGAGCCAGCATTGCGAACGCATCCATCAGAAAGCGCTCCTTCCAAACAGCCGGGCCAAAGCTGTTGACATACTCGCTGCAACCTCTTTAGCGTTATTAGTATTTTTCCAACGATCATCCGAACGTACGTTAAGAATCATTTCAGACTGATCAGCTAGTTTACGTTGACCGTCAGGCCCTTGAACCGTCATAAGGTTAAGCGTTTTTGAATCCATGAGATCGAAAGAAATTGGATCTATCTCAAGATTTTGAGCGATGAAGTCACGGTTAGCAGACAAAACATCAACCGGGTTAAGACCTCGATCAATATAGTTAGCTAACCAAGGGTTAGCAATTTTTGCTGCTTCTCGAATATTCTGCAGAGCTGTTTCTTCAGTCATTTCACCACGAGTAACTTTTGCGGCCCAATCACGTGCGCTTTCATCAGACAAATTCACTAGGTACTGCTTGCCCGCAGTCTTAAATTTTTCAAAATCTGTTTTAAGTGTCCCAGAATTCAGCTTGTACCAATTTACATTTGCTGTAAGATGATCAACAATTTGTTCGGCTCCCCAACTCTGTGCTTGAGCAGTAGTCGCAATAGCCCCGATTTCTTCAGGGCTAAAACCGATACCCAGCTGGCCTGCCATGTCGTTAATAATTGCAGTCAAAGATTTAATCTGGTTTGTTTTTGAAACCCCGCCCCCACCGCCACCAGAAGCTCCAGTTAAAGAAGCAACTTTTGCAGGGTCAATTCCAAACCGAACGCCAATTTGAGCTGCTTGGTCAATTGTTATGGCCGAATTAGGCGGCATTTTTGATTGTGCTTGCGCTAAAGCAAGAATAAAATCAGTTGATGTAATACCATTCCGCAAATATCTGGGTTTATAAAATTCATACCAGTAAGCCTGATATGGGGTAGCGGAAGCAGTTTTCCCATTACCAAGATTAATAATTACTGCGGGTTCAATCTTTCCAAAATTGGGGCCATAAGTCGATGCGGTTTCTCCAAGACGCGATCCAGCTCGACGTTCTTCAATATCTTTTGGTTGTACTTTTGAAGTAGCCATATCAGAATCCCATCACCTGCTTGTAATAATCTTCTGCAACACGTTGTGTACTCATCTGTAGTTCAACTTGATTTTGCTGCTCAATAAAACGATTAATGCGAGCTTCAAAGTCATAGGTAACTGGATCCGACGCCGACAAACCTGAGGTATAAGCTTTCTTTTCCCAATCTTTAATCGCACTGGTAACGGAACGAACTTCATCCGTTGTAAGTTGACGGCCCAACACAGAGCCTGCAGCTTGTTGGACTACAGCCTCGACAGCAACAGGATCTTGCTGGCTTTGAAAAAGATCTCCGGTACGAATCATTTGACGCTCCGAAACCTTTTTAAGAAACTGATTTTTAGGTGACTCGCCACTACGAGCAGCATCAGTCAAAAAGAGATTCCATGCAATAACAGTTGTTTCATCAACAATCCCACGGATTGGCCTGGTGTCCATGTAATAACCAGCTTTAACCATCATGTCTTGAAGTTCTTCAATCTTTTTGGTTTCGCCTTTTTCTCGGAGATTGTAAATCAATTTTGTTGCTTCAGTTGCAGTCCACGATCTTGCTTTGCCCTCATTATCTTTGACTGTAAAACTGCCATTAGGATCAAGAATCCCAGCCATATTGAAACCTTCAGAAAAAACTAAGCCGTCTTTTTCAAGACCAGCAAGATCTAAAACTGAAGATTCAGGATTAATCTGCAACCACTCATCCATATCAACAAGGTCCCCACCCTGCCCAGTTTGAGTCGAAGGTCGAAACGATTCAGGACTTAAACCGTTTTCAACTGCAATACGCTCAAACTCAGAAAGTTGAGCCGCACCAGCTTCATCAACAGCACCACCCTGGCCTCCAATTGAACTTCTTCCGCGAAAAGCTGGGGCTTCATCAGAAGCGTTAACCAAATCGTTGGCAAGTTTTCGCCGCTCATCTTCACTCATTCCCAAAAGACGCTGTTCATTTTCGGGGGTAGTCATAATATCAAGTTGCTGATTCACATAATAATCTCTTAATTTTGTTGATAGCGAAGAACCAACCTTTGCTGCATCAAATTTATCTTTTTGATTTTCCGAGGATGAAAAAGAACTAACAGCTTCACCAATCAAAGGCAAAAGATTCATATAAGAAAACGCAAGAGTTTCGTTTCCGTTGGCATCTAATTTAATAACGCGAAAACTTTCAGGAAGAGTTTCAATTATTCCTCGAAGAAAAGAACGCTCATTGTTAGATAAAGACAAATCTGCAAATTTTTCAAATGACGAGACAACTTCATGCGAAGATTTTTGTTTGCCCTGAAGATCAAGATTAAACCAATTAGCAAACTTGGAATACCGACCAGAATCAACTTTAGTTTTTCTGCCAAGCGAAAGATACCTAGAAGAATATTTAGCATCTTTTGTAATAGGTATAATAGGAATCATGTCAATCCAATCCTGACTCTGGGCGAAGAACCGTCAACCAAAACGAATTCACTTGTGGGTTATTAGCAGTGAACTGAGTAACCCATTTATCAAATTCTGCTTTCAAAGACTCAACCTGTCCTCGTGCATAAGCCGTTTTATTCAAACCAAGACGAGAACGCTCAGCCATAAATACGTCAAAAGAATCCATTAACGTTTTCATCGAGCCGAAATGAGAAGCTCGAGGAGCATCTGGATCGTTCAACAGATAACGCATTTCTTCAATAACGTTTTGCCTACGCTCTCTTGAATCGCTGTTAACCAAAACGTCAGCAAAAATAGGATGAGTAGATTTCCAAACCTGAGCAAACATGTCCCACGTTTCTCGCAAACGCTTCATAGAAGCAGACTGCTTCTGCTGTTTGAGCTTTGCATATTCATCCAAATATGCTTTACGAGCAGAGAAATAAACCGTTGAACCTTCACGGAATTTCAACTCACGCAAAAACTCTTCAGGAGTTTTTCTAATTCGCAAACCGTCAATCATTGCTGCGTCATATGCGTATTGTGATCGTTCGCTTTCTTTAGATCTATCCTGCGGCAAAAGCCAAGGGCCAGCAAGACTATATTGATCGAAAACCATTTTGTTATTTTCGTAAAACATAATGCCGTCTTCGCTCATTGGCAAAGGTGCACCAGAAGGAGTTTCAGTTTTTGAAACCGTATAAGCAATCGGTTCCAAAACGTTACCGATTGTGTTATCGGGGAACCGAGCAAGATACATTTGCGTACCTTCCTCAATACCAAGATTTTGAATCATTTCAAAATATGTTGCAGACAAAATCTCCGCTGGGTTTTCAATTGCACCTTCCGTCAACCAACTCAACGACGACTGATCTTCCGAAAGCTGTAAAGACTGAGCAGGTCCAGGGGTAAACCAACCAGCAATAGCTTGAGAAAGAACAATAACTCGAGCATGATTTCTTACCCGGCGAAGGTAATCATCAACCTGAGATGACGTTGCATCTTCTGGCAAACCATTGCCTTCGGCCTCAAGATGAGCCATTGCCGCCATCTGCGCCGATTGAACACGCTCGTTACCTGTTGATTCGTAAGGTTGAGTAAATTCATAAATTGCACGGAATGTGTTCGACACCTGCGCCGGAACAAAAATATTCCAAATGTCTTGATTAACGGATATATCCCCAAAAACATTTCTTTGGAAATTACGAATCGAACTTGATTCGGGGAACAAATAAGTTGCAAACTCAACAGGCAAAGCCACCAAAGGTGACAGACCTGGAGCACCAAATTGTGGGTTGAAACCAGGGATCATCCTGTCTGTTGGTGTTTGCAGGAGAGCAGAAATTGGAAGAAGTTCTAGCCCTGGAATTTTTGATAATGACTCAGCTAAAAGTTCTGAGCCTGGATAAACAAAATACGAATTACCGTTTGGATCATCTCGCACAACACCCATTGTTCGTAAACCTTGGGCAGTGAGCTGCAGTTTTCGTGCTCGAGCTAGAGTTCCTGTTGGTCCTTCGAGCGTCATGATACGCGCCCAACGTTTCAAAAAGTTTTCTTCTGCGTACCAGAACGGCAAGTAACCGCGAGCCCAGTCAGCAAATTGACTACGTACTTCAGCCGTATCAATAAACGGCATAATGTCTCGAATAGCATATTCTGCTGCGTATTCGTTGGCCTGCTCAAAAGCTTTGTTACGGAGACGCGCACCACGACGCAAAATCTCCCAATCTTCTGGAGTTAATGCTTCAAAAACACGGTAGGTCTGATTGTCAATTGCAAAAATTTTGCCTTCTTCAACCAGCTTCATTGTGTAATTCAAATTGTTAACAAACTCTTCCGAGCCAACTTGAATCTCTCCGGTAATGGAACGGCTATTAATTTCGCTGTAATGCTTTTTCGAATTCTGAAGTTTCTTATAAAGTTCTTTGTTCGAAATAAAACCACCAGAAACAGCAGAGCCTTCACCAAAGTAACCGTCAATTCTGTCAATGAAACGCCAAGCTGTAGCTTCATCACTCAACGTCATTTTGGTAATAAACTCACTATTACTGTCAACAAACGAAAGCAAAGCTTTTACTTCAGAAGGTTTCTTATTCAAACGACCGGCAGCTAGCGCTGTTTCGCCAGCCTTATAAAGCCCACTAAATTCTTCGGGGGTAAGACTTCTCAAATAGGCAATTGCTTGTTCCGCTGACCAATACTGCTCCTCAGAAATATTATGAATGCGGGCCACAAGTCGTCCTGCTTCTTCATAACGATCAAGCTGTTCTGGAGCTGCACGGAAAGTATCGTTTTCTAAAAGCTTACGAGCAACACCATTAACTTCTTGCTCTTCAGCAGAACCTCTAAACAACCACTGGACCGAAGCCATGTTTCGCTGATGAGCATTAACGTAAGCGTGGAATGCCATTGGCCGTCTAGCGACAGCATCAAGCATTGGGCTCAAAACTCTGTCGAATCCGAATTGAACTACTTTGTCCCATGCATTCATTTGGAGAGGTTCATACATTTGGCCCACTGCATAATCAGGAAGCATGTCCGCAGGTGTGTCAATAACATCCTGCACCTTTGCAGCACGCATACGAATAACATCTGTAGGAATGTCAAAGGTTGTTCCAGGAGATCCAAACTCTGACAAAGCTTTTGAAACCCGTACAGTCTGCCAATTTTTTACAGCACGTACAGGACGACCGCCCATCTCTTCTGCCAAATCAATAAGAGTTGGAGCAAGAATTTTCCACATAATATTTGTGTTGCCTGTGTACGTGACATCTTCCGTTTTAAAGTAACTTTCGTTTAAAGTGCCAATACGCTTTTTAAGATCAGGATCGGCAAACAATTCTGTTTGAGCATCAACATATGTTCCAGGTCCAAGTTTTTCTGGACGTCCGTTAATACGAATATAAACATTTGCATCATCGCGAACAACATGACGAACTCGTCTGCCGCCTCGAATATTCTGTTCTATATCCATGACCAAAGAATCAACAAGGTCTTGAGGATAAGTGGAAGCAATTGCTTCATCCAAATATGTCTCTGGTGTCGGATAAATATTTGGATCCCACGACACAGACGAAAGAGGTATAACACCAGTACCTTCAGGATTATCCATCCAAAATGTAGATGTTCTGTTAGCAAGTTCAGGATATGTTGAGCTGAACTGCCCTTCCGCTACCGGCAAATACACTTTACGGCGGGCAACTGGTCCAAGATCAAAATATTTTTTGTGGATATTTGTAATCACATCCTGCAAAATTTGAGCTGCATTTGGATTACTAACAATAAACGGCTGCCCATTTCTTACTGAATTAATAAAGTTTTGAGTAAAGGTAAAAAGGTCTGCGCGTTGCGATTCTGTTAATGGCTGGTTTGCCATTCGATTAGCAAGAAAAGAAATGTTTGGTTGAAAATCATCATAAAGCAAACCAACATCAACAAGCATTTCTGGAGTAATTAAACCCTCAGTTGCCGGTGAAGGTTTAATAAGCCAAAACTGCTGACCGGGCGCAGCAGGAACATTCCTCAAGCTTTGTTGAAGAATTGATTCATACCGTCCTTCGCTAATTTCAACAGCCAGGTTTTGCTTACCGGCATACATTGCTTCATCCAAGCTTGTGTAAAAACCTCCAATAGTAAATGGAGCATCTTCAACAATGCGCTCGTAATCAAGTTCGACAGGAAGGAAACCTTCAGGACTTGCCGTATCTCGGAACGGTTCTTCATTCAAAAGTTTGTCTGGTGATGCAGGTCTTCCAAACCGCCAATCACTAAGGATGTCACCCAGATCGCGAGCCTCGGCCCCAAAGCCTGAAAAGTGAGCGCCTCGGGTGGAAGCATCCAAAAAGAAATTAGCGGATAGCCAACGTCTTGCAACTAAACGTCCAGATTCGTCAGCAATAGTTTCAAGAAAATCATCAACTGTTTTAGCAAATCTTCCAAATGTATTTATTTTTTCAAGATCTCCAACAGCAATTGTTAGCTCGTAGATCTGTTCGCTTAGACTTTCAAGATCTTCGAAATCAAGTTCGTTTTTATTTGCTTTTCGGAAAAGCGCTTTTTGTTCAGCTTTCAATTTGTTTAAATTGTTTTTTGTTATTTTTAATTTAGCTGACGTCAAGTTAGAGAACTCTGTAACTGTTGGCATTGCTTGACCTTGGAAACTATCAACAAGATCTTTGCGGAAATAATCAACAATTCGCGATGTTCCATCATCATCAAATCGCATACCTCCCAGACCGATAGATCCTTCAACGAATGCGTTATAACGTTTGTAATCGGAAGGATCACTCAACAGAAGCAAAATCAAATGGTTAACTTCTTCTGTGCCTTCACTCATTGCACGTCGTTCTGTTTGTGACCAAGCAGAAATTAAGTCTCTTAGTGTGTCTGGTGGAATTAAGGCTTGCATTTCTTCGTCGTAAACTTTTGCCACTTCAAGCAAAACTCGAGACTGCAAAGAATCATCAGTTAATCTGACAACATTTTTATGAATTGACTCATGGTAATCATCTACAGAAATATCACGTGTTCCTGGTGCAATGTGCGTACGCTCACCTTGCATCTTCAGCCACATTGTTTGCTTCACACCTTCAGCTGTTTCATATGAACGCTGAACAATTTGTTGTGAACCATCTTCAATAGTCCAAGGCAAGGCACTCGTAGCTCCAACACGTTGCATAATCGAACTCGCATTGCGTGCAACAAAACTTTCGGCAGAACGAACAAGCGTCGGATCAACTCCACCAAATAACAAACGTCTTGTCGAATACTCTGAACCGAAAGCAAGAAGATCCAAATTCAAAAAGAAATTTGTTTTTGCTCTATTTGTAGCCCCTGTTATATCGGAAGTTCTAGAAGCAATCTCTTGTAAACGACCAGATGTTTTACCAAGAATTGCTTTGCTAGGAAAAACAAATCCGGTTTTAATATGCTCACGCAACCATTTGCCGTAATCTTCAAACATGGTAAACGTCGGGCTACCCGAAGCTCCAAAGCGATCTACAATTCGCGCAACGGGACGCATGTGAGCAGGAATAAGACTATTCCGTTTTAAAACAATACGTTCTGCCGGATCAATTACATTGTCGATACGACCACGAATTGGTCTATTGAGTGGAACACCATAAAGTTTTCCGTCAATAATTTTTCCTGGCGTAATTTGTGCAAGAGCAGTTTTGTAGACGTTTTCGTCTGCTACAGATCGTGCCGCAAACTCTTGTGTGAAATGACCAAATCCTGCTCGAGTCACAAAAGCAAGCAAATCTTCAGATGCGTTCCGTACAAAAAATCCAAAACGTAGAAGTACGGCTGGTTTCCAAAATTTGTTTTGGAATGCTTCAACGGCGATATTGTCGGACACGCCAGTTAAAACTCTAAGAAGAGTTCCTTGTTTTACTGCTTGACGCATCATCTTCAAATCTGGAATCTGCATCATGATTGCACCATCAGCATCTGGCTTGACAGCAACAGGGATATCCTGCAACGTTCTTCCACCAGAAACAGGAAGATCAATACGCCCGTTAGGGCCGATTCCGTATTCTTGACGAACGTGATTTACAAAGTTGTCAATAAGATCCGATCCACTTTTTGTTGCGCGCATTCCAGTTGCGGTAGCAGCACTATCAACTAACGAAGTAAGGAGATGAATGCGGGTTGAAATTTCGGGGGATTGCCAAATTGCTTGTTTCCAAATTTCACGAACGTAAGTTGGCATACCAACAGTTTGAAATAAATCAATAAAAGCATTAATGTCACTGACTGATTCGCCCTGGTCAGCTTGGAGCATAATGATTGAACCGCGTGGGCTCAAAGTTGCCATGTTGTTATAAAGAGATCCAACTGTTTTTACAAATGGCAATCGAGAATACTGTCGGCCTGCTTCATAAGCACGAGGGTCTACACCTGAAAGCGATTTAACAAGACTGCTTAAGGTTTCAGGTGCGTCCTTAGCTTTTAATAGATTGGCTAAAAATGGAAGATCGTCGTCTGCAATACCAGCTAAGTGCGTAGCCCATTCAGCAGGGAGTTCATTAATAAGTTGTGTTAAAGCTTGTGGGTTATCTGACAATTTTTTTAAAACTGTTTCAAGATTTGCGTCAGCTGCGCCGGCCATAAAATCGCTGAGCACTCCAGTTTTTGTGCGCAAAGCGTATTGAAACTTGTTGACGCCACGAAGCATTCCGTATGAAACACCTTGGACCATACCAACACCCTGCATAAGGGATTTCATTTGGTTTGCACCAATAACCCAGTTTGCAAAATCCTCGCCTTTTACTGCTCGACCAGCAAGTTCGGGTGCAGTTTTTGTGTGAGTAAGAAAGTCATTCCAAACAGGCATAAGCCAAGGCACATACCGTTTAACCAAAGTTGTGCTACCAGTATTAATCGCATCCGCAAAAATATCGTGGGTTCTTTTAATCGCTGGATTTTTTGATAGAACCATAAATCTTTCTGCTGCTTTGGCAGCATCAAGATTGAATATTCCTTTACGGGTCATATTTACAGCGCGAGCTGTTTTGCCAGCAATAAGAAATGGATCCATTACGATCAACGTTGCTGCGTCAATTGTCCCTGAGATCCAACGATACGCGTCGCTATCGGGATCAAACCCAATACCTCGAGCAACGTCACGACCGATAGAAATTTTGGATTGTTCAAGAACTTTTACTGCTTCACGAAAAAGCGGATCGTTAATAAGCTCGGTAAGACCGCCATATATTTTCTGATACATGGGCGTACCTTGTTCAGCAAATTCACTAGCAATTTTTGCAAGCTGTTTTTGCTGGGTAACAGGGTTTAAAGAACCTTCAACGCCAGCAACTTCTTGAGCAAGCTCGATCAAAGTTGTATCGTCGTCAAGATTTTCGGCAAGTTTCTTTGCCATATTGACAAGCTTCGGATCCCCTAAAATTTCACTAGCATTACGAACACCCGAATTTGAAAAAAGTCGTTCTCCGTTAGAAGCTTTACTCCACGCTTCAAACCAATCATCACTATTACCTACGAAAGTTTGCTGCCCTAAGCTTGCGGCGCTACCACCAATAACAGCTCCAAGACCTGTTAATGCAAGACTTGCACCTCCGGTTACGGGTGCAAACAATGCTCCTGCTGCACCCAAACTTGCACCTAAAATTGCAGCAAGTTGAGCTTCACCATCAAGTTGACGGATTGTTCGATAAGGACGTCCAACCACAAAGTCAGAAGCTTCATCCAAAAGATTTAAAGCTGGTCCAACAACGGGCATAACCTTTCGGCCAATACCAGAAAAAACAAAAGAAGCTGCTTCGCCCAATCCTGAAACAGCTCCTCCTACAAGTTGTTCAACAAAGTTCCCTTCGTCAAGATCAATACGAGAAGGCTGATAACCCATTTGTTTGAGAGTTTGCTGTTGACCTACTGTAAGAGTAGAAAAAATTGCTCGTTGGGTTGAAGGCGCATACCTGTTCAGTTGGTTTGCTAAAAGGTCAGCGCTCTGCATTCCATACATTGCGCCAGCACTAGAAAACAATTCGTTATCTGAAACTGGCATTTGGGCCATTTGCATAACCGCATCAATGTTGTTTGACATGTACGGGTTGTAATTAAGAATTGTTTTTACACGCCAAGAAAGTTTGGTATCGCGATAAAAGTTTTGAGTTAAGGTTTGAACCTGTTCTCTATCTTTTTCAACCTGATTAATAAAGTCAACATCAAAAGCCATTAATAACCAGCCTTTGCAGCCAAATCAGCAAACATTGAGTCGCCCGTTCGACGCGAAAGTTCACGCATAAGTTCGCCTGTTCGGTTTACAGGGCTTACAATTCCCATTCGAAGAGGTGCGCCAGGATCAGTAAGGCTGCTGGTGAAAGGAACATCGGGGCGATCGTCAGGTCTTTTTAGAATGCCACCCATGCCAGACAAGGTTTGCTGCAATGCAGCAATATCGACTGGTGGACGTTGAGGTTCGGATTCACTTGTTTCAGATGGTGAGGTCAGGACTGCAACACCGGGCTCTGCGGGAGCTGGCATTGCTCTTTGCAACGCTTCCTGTTCAACACCCTTGCCATATTCTTGACCACGAATAGCTTGAACCGGCTGACCTGGAACACCCGAAGAAGTTTTCTTAGCTCGGGGCATTTGCACCTCCCTGTGCTGCCATTGCACTTAACAACTGTGTAATACGAGCTCGTGGATCAACGGGTGCGCCCTGTTGCTGTTCGGGCGGTGGCTGCATGTTCATCATCTGCTCAGGTGGAGCCTGCAAACCAGGCATCGTTTCTGGAGCAGCCGCCATACCTTCAGGTGCTGGTGGTGCTTCGGCAGCCTGACGACGTCGCATCTCTTCATCTGCTGCTTCGACCGCATCAAAAATGTCTTTGCCGCTAGCCAAATACTTTTTGATAATGGACGACAACACAAGAGGAAGTTCGCCAGTCATAAGCTTCTGCAAAATGCTTGTACGCAAAGCCTCATCGAAGTCTTCGTCGTGGACCAATCGCTCTTCTGCTTCCGGGTCATCGATGTAGGGGTGCATTGCCCGGAACGTTTTGCCTGAAATTGCTTTCGCTCCACGCAACGATCCAAGGATCTGGGTTTGCTGCATAACGTCAGCACCCGGAAGGTTGTAGGTGACAGTGTTGTCGGTTATTTCAATGTGTTCCTGCGGGGTGAACGTAACAATGCCCTTGTCACCAGGCCAGCCAGAATACATAGAAAACTTTTTGTCAGGCCAGTAAGCCTTATAGGTTGAAAGGATTGCTGCATTAAGGTGTGGTAGCCACGCTTCGCTGATTTCATGCAGCTCTTGAATACGTGGGTCAACAGCAATTCCGGCAAGAGCATCCAGCCCACGACCTGTCCGAAGAGCTCCATAGGATTCTCCTCCGAACTGAGGAATGAGTCCTGTGGATGTTCGGAAGTTTCGTTCAAGCCGGTCGATAATTTGTGGTGTCCTAACGTCTGGCGTGGATCGAATCTGTCCGATCGCTTCCACGTCCTGTAGCAGGTTGATGTCACCTTCGCGTCCGTCCTTCCATACGCCACCGATAATGCGGGGCATACCTCCTGATCGTCCAATTGCGTACATGTCCGGCCAGATAGCTTTTTCCTGGGCGAGAATGTCGAGTGCCATCAGTCGAGCTTGAAGATCGACGTTGCCGAGCATCGAGCCAATACGTGAGGCGATACGTCCAAGACTGACGTTGTGGGGGACGATGGCTGGGCACATGCCAATACGGTTTGGGTAAACCGGGGAGAGCTGCTGCCATGGTGTTACCCAAGGGCGTTCGTTGGACATGCGTCGGTCATCCCATGTTGGGCCGATAATACCGAACACGGTGACGTCCTGGTCATACCATTCGACGCAGTCCCACAGTTCACGGTAGTCGTCTTTGTGGATAGGACCGCCCAACTCCTGCTTTGACTGTGGATAAATACGGCGAAGATATTCGGCTGAGTGCCTGGTCACAAACGCTACGTACTCTGGCTCGCGCAGCTCCTCGTTTGCCTGCGGTTCAACGTATGTGCCGAGGGGGTCACGGATTTCTATGCGTGGTATTCCGGTGTTAAAGTCGGGCAGTACCACAAGGCTGCATGTGTGATAGGCGGCGAGCTGACGGTAGTAGCGTCGCCGTCCGAGGTTCCATTTGGAATTGTGGTAGGTGGCTGCAATAATCTTGCGGCGCTTCTCTGCGTATTCGCGTGAGCGTCGGCCTTGGTCTTTGTTCGGGTCGATAGCTGGGGTGATGATGCTGGGGCGTACGCTGGCTGCACGCATAGCCATGTTGTCTACGGCTTCAGCAATGAGGGCTGGGGTAAGAGGGGGAAGGTTGGGTTCTTTGTCAATGTCGGGCATTGGCAGAATCCACTCGCCGTCGTAGCGGTCGAGAATGTCTTTCATCCGGTTGAGTACCGGACCCTGTTGAATTTGTAGATCTTTTACGATCCTGACGATTTCGTCAAAACTTCTCAAATGACTGCTCCTATTGGAAGAACAAGACCTCGGTTGCGTGAACCCCAGGGGCTTGCTTTGGTTTTCCAGCCGTCAAATCCGTCTGCGTCTATAGGCTGTTTCCAGCGTTGACGCCAAAGAATCCACACGAACCAAAGTGCCATAACACGGTCTTGTCTCAGTTTGTTCCCTCGTGCTCCCGGCCTCCACGCTTTTAGTTGTTTTACAAGTTCACCTATCTCGTTTCTAGTATAATCATCGCCTGCCCAAGGAAGCACAATTTCTTGTCGCATGAAAGATTCGCACATTGAAGCTACACCAATTGCTTCATCGTATTTGTTCCAGCCTGTGAGATGTTCACGCATAGCAAAACCGTAGTGTTGCTGCATTTCAAGAAGGCGCTCGTCTCGAGCTAGCCCAGCCTGAAAGTTCTTTGTTTCGATCACTACATCCGTTACGCGTCCGGTCAAGTTGCAGGACTGAATGACAGAGTCGAGAGCTTGCATGATCTGTTCGTTGCGCCGGAACCCCGTATCTTCTCGGATACGTCGAACAATCATTTTGTTGTCTGGGGTTACCTCGCAGGCAATAACACAGTTCTGGGAACCGAGCGCAGGGTCCAAACCAATGTAAACGATGTGATCGTTTGGTACTTCGTGGCGCAAAGAAATCAAAGGATTAAGGCAGCTATCCACCATCTCGTCGGTAAACGTACGGTTCGTGTTAGATGAGCCCGGTGACTGCATGTAGTTACGGTCCCAAGCGTCCTGTCCTACTTTGCGGCGCTGGCGATCCAACATTTCCATGGTGTACCGCTCGGGCCACAGGGGAGTTTGTTCTCCTGTTTCGTAGTTGGTCATGATTGCTTTGAATTTGATGACCTTGAGGATTCCTTCGAGCTCGGGGTCGTCTGCAAGACGGCTGTAAATGTCGTCTTCGCCTACTCGAGTGCCAGCAATGGTTGTAAAACCGTGTTCTCCTGGACGTGTCAGGGCATCCTGACGAAACCAGTCTTCGATCTTGTTTGTTTGTGAAAGTGTTTTGACGGATTGGACGTCGTCAATGTGCAAATGGTCAGTTCGGGTCGAAACAATAGACGATCCGACACCTAATGCCATCATGGTGTAGTCACGTTCGTCGTGTTGGGACTTTTTAAAAACGTTAAAGTAGTCGGCTCCCCACGGTTGAGCTACTTTTCCTTGCCCCATTCCGAGTGGCGGTTTAAATGGTCCCCATCGTTCCACGTATTTAGGGAATGGGCCGCCTGGTTCCATACGGTTTTTGATTCGACCGATGATTTTGCGGGCAATCTGTTGGTTTTCTGAGGCTACGGTCTGTCGCCGGTTAGGGTTTAGGGCGATCATTTCGGAAATGTAGTTCTCGTAGGTTGTGGTTTTACCATGTTCGGGCGGCCACAACGCCATGAGAATGTTTCCGGGTGGTAGTTCCTCAAGCTCTTGCAGGAACACAAGCTGAAACCAGCTGTATTCCATATCAAAGAACTCTTTAGCAAACGAAGCGTGAGTACCGTTGTACTCGCCGTTAGACAGATGCTCACCGGAACGCAGTTTGTCTACGTCAGCAGCAAACTTTTTGTCTCGTTTACGCCACTGACGGTAGGCTTCGTAGGTAACCCCAATAATTTTAAGGGCTTCCTTCATATCGACCCCAGCTTGTGTGAGCTGAAGGAAATGCTGTTGACGTTGTACAGCCCGCTGATGATGAGCGTTGTTCGTCAAAGCTTCCCGGGGGTCAAACTGTTTCATCCCTCAGACGTTTCGGTCGTTTCCTCTGGGGTTTCTTCTTCTATTTCTGGAACAAGCGACTGTAGAATTGCTTGAAGTACAGCAATTTGCTGTGCTTGCGATGCGATTTGTGTACTCAAGTTTTCGATAACTTTTGAGTAATTGAATTGATTTTCCATTTTGCCTCCTCAGACAACCGTAAAGTTTATATCACAGTTTTACACTGTGGTTTTGATTCCCCAATATCCTTGGGTCAATATTGGAACCCATACTGAGGTTACTGATTGGGTTCCGTTTCCTGATGCGGTTCCAGTTCGAACCGGGGTAAGAGCGATAAGTGCTGATTGTGCTGCCAAACCACTGCCGGTAGCCGTACGGAATTTAGTGACAAGACCAAACGCTGTTTGTGTTCCAAGACCTGAGCCTGTCGCAGTTCTCTGTTCGGCGCTTGTAGCAGTCGATGTGCCGCTTCCTGAACCTGTTGCTGTTCGGGGGATGGTTCGTAAACCAGTTGCATCAAAAGACGATGTGCCTGCGCCAGTAGCTGTCCGGGGTGCAATATGCAATCCGGCAGCATTTTGATTTCCGGTTCCTGTCCCTGTTGCTGTTTTAAGAACAAACCGTGCACCGACTGTAGTTTGTGTTCCTGCTCCTATGCCAGTTGCTGTTCGTAACGCAATTCTGACATCAATAGCGGTTTGAGAACTTGAGCCAGTTCCGTTAGCGGTTCGGAGAAGTATCTCAAAATAGGTAGCTGTGCCTGTGCCTATGCCTGTACCGATGGCTGTGCGAACACTAACTTTGAGTGGTACTGCTGTTTGTGTGCCAGATCCGGAACCTGTTGCTGTTCGAACTGTCCCGCTAAAACCGTTAGCAGTTTGAGTAGAAGAACCGGAACCTGTAGCAGTTCTTTTATGTTGAACAATTCGATTTGCTGTTTGGGTTCCTATTCCTGAACCTAAAGCAGTTCGAGGAATAATTTCTATACTGGTTGCAGTTTGAGTTCCAACACCTGATCCACTGGCCAAACGCAATACAACTTTATTTGCTGTAGCTGTTTGTGTGCCTGTTCCAGATCCAGTAGCTGTTCGTAGGGCAACAAGAGTTTTGCTTGTAGTTTCGGTTCCTGTACCAGAACCTGTTGCAGTACGTTGGATTGCAACAAGGTCGCCGTTGTAGCGAACTAAAGATGCGTTATACGCATAGTTGGAGTCGTTGTACTGGATTGCCACTAAAGGCTACTCCTCGGCTGATGGTGCGGGTGGCTGGAATCCGTTCGTTTCGTCCCATGTCCAGCCGATTCCGACAAGCGTGTCAGTGTCGATCCACAATCCGCCGAGCCTGTCGATACACCATTCGGCGTTTCCGACTGTTACTTGGTGGACGACACCGTTTTGGATTTGTGCAGCGTAGGTTTCCATTAGAGAGGCCACCTGATAATGAATAAACCTGAACCGCCAGCACCACCAGAAAAACTGGTATTTCCTCCACCGCCACCACCGCCCGTGTTTGCAGTTCCTGCGGTTGGTGCTGTTCCAGACCCTACACAGCCACTGCCACCACCATCAGATCCTGTGCCACGAGTGTCGCCGGTTAATGCTCCACCACCGCCACCACCGCCAACAGACCGGCTAGTGCCGTCCCATGTAAACGTCACACCAGCACCACCGTTACCGGCCGCCGATGTTGTTCCTGCTGCACCAACAGCGGAATATCCTCCACCGCCACCAGCAGAACCGTTCGCAGCAGCCCCACCACCGTTACTGCCTTGAGAGGTTACGCCAGATCCACCAGATCGGTTGTTGGAAGTAACACCAGCCCCACCGCCTGAACCACCTGCAATTCCGTTGTCGTTATTACCGCCACCGCCACCGCCACCGGTAGCAACATACGATTCAAATCTGCTGTTTGAACCGTTAGAGCCTTGTTCTCCACCGGCACCCCCCGACCCGCCAGCACCAATAACAACCGTATATGTGGCTGTATCCAAAGTCAGTTTGGTTGCATCAACACTATAAATTACCCCGCCTGCGCCACCGCCACCAGAAGAACCAGCTGTGATAAATCCCGACCCACCGCCACCACCACCAGCAACCACAATCATCTCAACATCACGCAACGTCCCATTAGAGACAGTCACATCACCGTTACCGGTAAACGTCAAACCCTGATAGTTCCCACTTGAAAACGATGAGAAAGTTCCTGTTGCAGAAACCTGCACACCACGATTCACATACTGAGGTGCGGTCGTCCAATTGGACACCAACCCGCCAGACTGCACACGATCCCGACGCATCAACTGATCCTGTTCACATAACCATGAATCGTCACCACGTTCGCCGTCCCACAAAACGCACGAACGATCAGCGCAGTTGAAGCGTTCCCCTTAATCAGCAAACCTGGCGCAACCAACACCAAACCGGACTCGGCAGGAATCGTAATTTCAATAAGATCATCGGGAGCAGACACACCACCCCACTCGACAGTTAGTTTGCGTGCTGTCGTATCCGTGTTTTGGGCGTACAACCAGATCTCGTCGTACACCGTCGCCGTAGATGATCCGGTGTGCAGAAGCGTGCCAGGAGTCGCAGTCGCAGCAACCTTGATTGCACGACCATCTGTCGAACCAGACAACTTTTCTTTCGTGAACGTAGCCATACCAATCTCCTAAGAAAAAACTTGTACTGCCAGAATGTTCTGATCGTCATCCGTCGCACCACCACCGCCACCACCGGCAGCCCATTTAATGCCCTCGGTCGTCGTTGAGTCTACGGTCAACACATGACCGTCCGTCACCCCGACAGCAACACGAGCAACCGTATCCGCAGCAGTACCAACCAGCAGATCACCCTTCGCATCAACCAGCGTTTTCAACAACGCGTTAGTTTCCAGCTGATTAATCTTATAATCATGCGAAGTAGTAACAGCAGAACTGTTCGCTCCGACTTTCGTTTCCAACGCCTCGACAGCATCATTCACATTTGCATGTTGATCAGCATGGGAAGGACTGTTAAGAGTGTCCGTCGATAGCGGGTTTGTGAGACTGTCAAGCGATGTAGGAAAGTTGGTTGCCATACGGCTTTACCTCAGTCCAAGCTGAGCGTAATGGAAGTGATCTGGAAAGTGTCTCCTGCGGTGACTGCCGCTGACGAGGAAAGGCCGCCAGTCCACAGACAGTTGCCAGTTGTGGCGTTATCCCACAGTGACCAGTGTGAGTAGGTTTCTGTGGTGGACACGTTCGTCCAGGTGACGGTTGCGCTCGAGCCGATTGACCCGGAAGCAGCTGCGTTCCACGAAACGGACTGACGGGTTGTTTCCGTGGCAGCGTTCGAGGTTCCATCCTCACCGGGGTCGCCGGTGTGCAACTTCAGGTACACGGTGGTTGGCGCGGTCCATGAGGCTGTGCCAGTCGTGTGGTCGAGGATCTTCAGTTCAGCGTAATTGGAAATGGACATGGTGCTCCTTAATTGAATTCCACTTGAACGGTCAAATTTGATCCGGGTGTCGTGGAACCCACCTGGTCAATGTCAATTGTGAGATAGTCTCCTGCTACAACAGATGTTACATCCGGAATGGACGTATCTGTAAAACCGGCAGCAAGAATCGTCGGACGGTTCGCTTGAGTTGTGAAGATGGTCGTGCCGTTCAAGTTGACGTCCACAATGATCGACGCACCGACCGGAGCTTGACTGACCGAGGCACGCACCTGAGTAACTGTCGCATTTGACGGCATGTAAAAGCGTTGCGCTCCCGAACCAACAGACAGGGTTCCGTTAACGGTGTACACCTGATAGAAGCCGCCTGTTGGACCTTGAGCTCCTGTGGCCCCGGTTGCGCCCGTCGCCCCTGTAGGGCCGGTAGCTCCGGTGGCTCCTGTCGGCCCGGCAGGGCCTCGAGTGCCTTGCTCAAGGACAATGGTTCCTTCGAGGTCTACCGGTCGGAGGATCGTTGAATCATGCACGGCTGACGTCCAGCTCTACTTCGGCTTCCCCTTCGAAACGGGTGTTGACGACCCCATCGGAGTAGGTGCGTTGCACATCGTAGAAGTACAGTCCGGGTTCCAAAGCTGCGGTCTGTACGGGAGTCAATGAGAACTGCCATTCGCCGGTTGCAGCATCGATGATCGTGGTGGTGAATGTGACCGCTGGGGTTGCGTCGGTCGGATCCAACTTCAACTGCACAAGGAAAGTAGAACCCGTCAAATTTGAGGGTGTGCCATCATCTTGATATTCGGTGACAAGATGCGTGTACGTGTCGCCACGTCGAATGATGATCTTGCGTTTCGGAACACGACTCATATCACGTGAATCTTACACAGCAGCAGTACCTAATTGTGTGTTACACCAAGGACACTCAACAGGACCATAAAAGAAATTTTTGAAAATGAGATGAGTGTCAGACGGGTTCGCCTCATGCAACTGTCGTGCTCTCCGTGCAATGAAAGGGGATGCGGAGGTTCCCTCGAGGACCCACGTCATCAAAAGGTTCTCTTCCCCGCCGCCAAAAATGTTGAGCATCGTTGACCTTCCCTGCTCGTCGTGTATGATGCGTTCACACGAACTCCGCTTGCACAACCTAAACTTATCCTACCAAGGATCCGGGTTCGCCGGTGACAGCGACACACCCATGCTGCAGAGGGTTAGAGGCAGCCGAAGCCCCGATCGCACCTAGCTGGGGACACCGACTCAACAGTCGTTGAGGGATGGTTAAGCTGGAATCGGGCATCCCCTCGCAAGCAACACGATCGTTGAGAACCTCACGTCACGCGCAGGCCCACCTGTAGAACACGAGACACCATTCCCAGCCAGGGGGTGGGTGGACTCTGCCCGCAACACAAACCCTACAAAGAAACCACCCAAACCCACTAACGCAACCACACCCCCCCCACTTCCCCCAAACACTCCCAAACGCCGAACCCAAACCCTACCAAACGCCCACAACCTAATACGTCACTGTCACAACAAAACAAAACATGAC
>Ga0209820_1000037_pt1 | contig 35499 bp, 54 predicted proteins | sample PPLLak21cMay2015_FD_187254 | JGI IMG/M metagenome (GOLD analysis project Ga0209820, IMG submission 187254) | Freshwater sediment microbial communities from Prairie Pothole Lake near Jamestown, North Dakota, USA - PPLs Lake P7 Core (1) Depth... | ecosystem: Environmental > Aquatic > Freshwater >...
CAATCGTGTTTTGCGTAAAGCAAACTTCTTCATTGATACCATCGCCTTTTGGGCCTGCGCTGTCGTTGCGCCCAATCATGCTACCTTGAATGGCATAGGCTGGTTGCACCACCATCGCCTCAGCCTCTACTCTTTCGTTACCTGTGCGACTGAAAGGAGGGCCGTTTGTAACGCAGGGGGCAATTGCTTGCCCCGTTTCTCTGCTCGGCGCAGTATCCCGGCGCACGCCGTCGAACTCAAAAAGAACCGCTGCGGGATCGAAGTCGTCTCTAGAACTTGCGACAACGAACACACGCTTGCGTCGTTGGGCCACGCCGAAATATTGGGCGTCGAGAAGTCTCCACGCGACTGCTCTTTTGGGTCCAAGCACATAACCAGCGTTCGTCCATTTGCCCCCTGTCGGTTCCAAGGGGTTATCTTCCCCCGCGAGCCCAGCAAGGAAGCAACCAAAGGCGTTGTCTTTGGTGGAGAGAACTCCGGGCACGTTTTCCCAGAAGACGATTGAGGCAGACTCTCCTCGAACAGATCGAACATGGTCAATTGCATTTGCAATTCCTACGAAAGTGAGTGAAAGATTGCCCCTTGCGTCATCAAGGGAGTTGCGAAGACCAGCCACTGAGAAGGCTTGGCAAGGTGTGCCACCGCAAAACACATCTGGCGCTTCAATCTCACCAGACAGAATGCGCTCGGGCAACAAGGTCATGTCGCCCAAATTGGGTGTATCAGGATAGTGATGGGCCAGCACCGCAGATGGGAACGGCTCAATCTCAGACAGCCATGCGGCCTTCCAGCCAAGCGGTCCCCAAGCAACCGACGCGGCTTCAATGCCAGAACAAACAGAACCGAATCTCATTTCTTGCCTTCCAACTCGATCAGCAGCTCAAGGTAATGGATTGCCTTCTTCAGATCAGCAACGCCGTTCTTGTCACGCCAGCGGGTGACGTACTTGACGACGTTGCCCTCGCAAAAGCCGAGGTTGTTGGCGTGGATGTAGATGATGGGTTGGATGCCCTTGTCGCGGTAGTGCGACCCGCCGACCTGTTTGGTCAGGGCGCTGTCGGCCAGCGTTTGGAACGCTTCCTCTTCTTCAAGCGTTATTGGTAAGCCAGTCATTGATCTGCTCCTTGTTCCATAAACAAACGTACTTTTGATTCATCTTGGTCATGTCACTGGCGAAGACCTTCTGCAACTCCGACAGCCTGCCACCAATCGTTTTAACCTCTACGAACCACGTCTGGCCGTTGGGCAGGCACACGATCCGGTCGGCCACTCCGCGATGCGCAGGGCTGGTGAATTTGTATGCCCGACCACCCAGCTCTTTGACGCGCTTGACGAGGTGGGCTTCGACTTGTTTCTCAAGCATCGCCTTCCGCCCTCGCAATGGCGGCGAGGGCTGCTAGCCGCGCTGTTGAGCCGCCAAGGCCAAAATCCCAAAGCGCTTGTGTAAGCCACCGTAACGTGGCTAACATTTCTGGTGCGGCGGCGATCAATCGGGCGTCTGCTTCATTGTCAACGCGCGCCACTTCTTTGTAGTCTGGTGTTCGCACTTCGTAGAACTCAATAAAGTACTCGTCGTCGTCGCCTACGTCATTGGAGTACTCGTATGTCCAAGGCCCAGGTGTGTGTTGTGTGTTCATAACCGCGATAATACATGAAAAAAAGATTTGCACAACAAATATTTTGTGTGCTATGATTAACGCCTCATCAACTAAACTGGAGTTCACATGAAAGTCAAAGTCACCGCCCACATCCATTACGAGCAATACTCTTGGGAAAACCAAGGCTCTTACAGCATCTTTTCGTTCAAGGCGGGCGACACCGAGCACCGCACCTACGTCGGAGAACAAGAGATCGAGATCGAAGTCCCTGACGACTACGATCCACGCGCACAGAAGATCGCAGCTCTTGAAAAGCACAAGCAAAAAGTCATGGCCGACTATCACAAGACCGTGACCGAGATCAATGACCGCATCAGCACACTGCAAGCCTTGGAGTACACAGATGCAGCACAGTAATATCGTCGGCGGCTCGACCGCCAAGCGCGTCATCAACTGCCCTGGCAGTGTGGCGCTGGTGCAGAAGATGCCACCCAAGCCCAGCAGCAAGTACGCCGACGAAGGTACGCTGCTGCACGACACCATTGCCGAGCACTTGGCGACACTCAAGCCGCTGGAGACATTCATCGGCAAGAAGCACCAAGACCAAGTGCTCACGCAAGAGCTGATCGACGACAAGCTGGTGCCTGCACTGGCTGCGCTTGATGAGATCGACCCCAAGCAGGAAATGATGTACGAGGTCGAGACACGGGTTGGCTTTGGCGATCTGCTGCCCGGTGTGTTCGGCTCGACCGACTTCGTGGGTCGCTTAGGTGACAAGGCCGTGGTGCTGGACTGGAAGTTCGGCGACGGTGTGGCCGTGACAGCCGAAGAGAACGAACAGCTCATGTTCTACGCTGCTGCTGCGATGCGCACCACCGCCTTGCAGTGGGCCTTCGAGGGTGCGACCGAGATCGAGTGTGTGATCGTGCAGCCGCCTATGATCCGCCGCTGGACAACAACGCCCGAGCGCATCGCGCAGTTTGAGCACCAGCTCGTCAAAGCCGTCAAACAAGCTCAGTCGGCTGACGCTATTTTGAAAGCTGGTGAGCACTGCCGCTGGTGTGCAGCCAAGCCCGTGTGCCCTCAGATGACCGGCGCTGTGGACCGTGCGCTGCAAGTGCAGTTGAAAGAGATCGACGCTGCCATGCTGGGCCAGTACCTGAAAAACGCTGACGTGTTAGAGGGCTGGATCACGGACCTGCGGGCGCTGGCGTTTCAGTTGCTTGAAAAGAACATCCCCGTGCCCGGATATAAGATTGTCCAGAAGCAAGCGCGTCGTCAGTGGACCGACGAGACCAAAGCAATCGCTGCGCTGCACGACATGGGCCTGCCCCGTGACGAGCTGTTCAGCCCAGAGGAAATTCGCAGCCCTGCTCAGATTGAGAAGGTGCTGAAAAAGCGCAAGTTGGCACTGCCTGACGATCTCGTCAAGTCGGTGTCATCAGGCACAACACTGGCAAGCGAGGATGACTCCCGCCCAGCAGTGTTGCAACTCGGCGACCTTCGGGCCGCTATTTCTAAACTCCAGTGAAAGTAGACTATGCAACTCGCAACATTCTCCAAAGCAAACCTCCCAGCCCTGACCAGCGCCTGCGTAACCTCCAACCCGTTGGTGGCGACGTTGGCGTGGACATCATTAAGATGGACAAAGGTGGTCATTGGGTCTTCGGTGCAGAGCAGACCGAGATCGAAGAAGGCTCCACTTGGGCCGTCAATCCTTTGTCGTTCGTCCACGGCTTCATCGCCTGGGGTGACGGTGATGTGCTTGGCGAAAAGATGGTGAGCATTGCCAACCCGCTGCCCGACCTCGGCGAAGCGCCTCCCGGTGCCAAGAAGGGCTGGGAGAGCCAAGTCGGTATGTCGCTCAAGTGCGTCTCTGGCGAAGACAAGGGCCTGGAAGCCCGCTACACCGTGACGTCAGTCGGCGGTAAGCGTGCGGTGCAGACCTTGGCTGTGGCCTTGGCTGATCAGGTGGACAAAGACCAGACCAAACCAGTGGCCATCGTGCGTCTGAAGAAGGACTCCTATCAGCACAAGTCGTACGGCAAAATCTACACCCCGGTCCTTGAGATCGTCGAGTGGATGAGCATGGACGGCGAAGCGCCAGAAGTGGCCGCTGAAGAAGCACCAGCTCGCCGCCGCCGCGCAGCGTAAAGAGTAGAGGCCGAAAGCGGATGCTGTCAGCGTGGCGTATTGCAATGTACGGACGCCGTGCCACCGACAGACGCAGCGAGTAGGCCCTTTTTCTGATGCCCTGTGACAGAGGGCATTGGAAAAGGAAACGACTATGACTGTTTTGTGGCTTGACTACGAATCGCAAAGTGAATGCGACCTCCCCTCAAGAGGGGCCAGCAACTACGCGCAGCACCCCAGCACAAAAATGCTGTGCGCTGCGTATGCGTTTGACGACGAAGACGTGCAGCTCTGGTGGGCGCACGAGCCGCCACCGGCGCGGCTAGCCGAGTATTTCAAATCGGGCGGGTTGATCTACTGCCACAACGCTAGTTTTGACCGACTGATTACTTGGTACGTTGTATGCCCTGATTACGGTTTAGCAGAGCCAGCCTTGGAGCGCTGGTATTGCACCGCAGCACAGGCTCGCGCCAACTGTGCGCCTGGCAGCCTCGAAGACGTGGGGCGTTTTGCTGGCGCTGATATGCGCAAGGATCATCGCGGTAAACAACTTATCCGCATGTGTTGCATACCGCCGTTCAGCAAAGACCCAAAAGTTTTAGCCGAGCTTGGCGAATACGCAATGCAGGACGTGCGCGTGATGCGTGTCGTCAGCAAGGCGCTGCGGCCCCTCAGCGCGTCAGAGTTAGAGGACTACCACGTCAACGAGCAGATCAACGACCGTGGCGTGCTGGTGGACGTGCCGCTGTGCCAAGCCGCGATCAAGTACGCCGCCGATGAGACCGTTGAGATTCAGCAGATCGTGTCCGAGGTGACCGATGGCGAGATCACCAGCGTGCGCTCGCCTAAGATGCGCGAGTGGGTGCTGGCGCGTGTCGGGCCCGAGGCCAAGAAGCTGATGTGGAACGGCGAGAAGTATTCGATTGACAAGACCGTGCGGGCCAACTTGCTCGCAATGGAGGACCCCGATGAGATTCCGCCCCATGTTGCAGACGTTATCCAATGCGCAGACGACCTCTGGGCGTCTTCGGTTGCGAAGTTTGCGCGTCTCTCGAACCTCGCCGATGAAGAAGATCACCGAGTCCGAGGCGCTTTCGTTTTTGCTGGAGGGGCTGCCACTGGACGAGCGTCGAGCTATGGCGCTCAGGTTCACAACTTTACCCGCAAATGCGCCAAAGAGCCTGATGAAGTACGCCACGCTATGGTGCGTGGCCACGCAATCACACCAAGATTTGGTCGCCGCATTACAGATGTGCTCAAGGGGATGCTCCGCCCCGCGCTGATTGCCAAGCCTGGCCACGTCCTGATCGCCTACGACTGGTCAGCCATCGAGGGTCGCGTGCATCCGTGGCTGTCCAACTGCTCGGCAGGTGAGGGTAAGCTGGACGTGTTCCGCTCGGGCCTTGACCCGTACAAAGTCAACGCAGCCGCGACGTTTGGCGTCGCCTACGCCGATGTCACCTCGGACCAGCGTCAGGTCGGAAAAGTTCAGGAGCTGGCCCTCGGTTTCTTGGGCGGCGCGGGCGCGTTCGAGGTGTTCGGTCGGGCCTACGGCATCCGGCTGTCGGTGTCTGAAGTGAACAAGGCCGTGGAGGGCTGGCGCCGGGCGAATCCTTGGGCGCAGGCCCACGGTCAGCAGCTCGAAGCCGCCTACCTTCGGGCGATGCGAAACAAAGGTTTTGAGTTTGCCGCAGGTCGCACTGTGTACTTGTTCGACGGGCAAACGCTCTGGTACAGTCTGCCCTCGGGCCGGGTTCTGTGCTACCCCAACGCCAAATTTGACGCCGAAGGCAACGTGACATACACCAAAGCTGCTTGGAAACCCGCTGCTGACGCCAAGGAGTGGCCCCGCGCCCGTCTGTGGCGTGGCCTGGCTTGCGAAAACGTCACCCAAGCGACAGCTCACGACATTTTGCGTCACTCTATGCGTCAGATCGACGGAATAGTTTTACACGTCCACGACGAACTTGTCGTCGAGTGCCCGGCTCACGAGGCCGAGGCAGTCGCCGCCCACATGCACCAGATCATGTGCAGCCCGCCAGCTTGGGCCGAGGGCTTGCCCTTAGCCGCCGAGGGCGTCACCACCACCCGGTATTCGTAAAAAGAAAACGCCCGGTGGGAGCCGGGCGCTAAAAGGAGAAATCATGCTCTTGAATTATATATGCTCACTGGCCGCAGAGGGAGAGACCGCGCTCATCGTGCGGCAAAAACCCGTTGGCAACACTTTGCAGTTCCACGCCGATGGTGCGATCAAGGCCACCTGGCCAGCGATGCTGCCCACGGCCAAGATCAAACCCGGCTGGGCCGTCTACGGCAACACCGCGTCGTTTATCGTTGACCGCTTCAAGGATGGCCACGTCAGCGCCAGCGCCGCCAATTGCGAATACGTCTTAGTGATGGTGCTGGACGACGTGGGGACCGACAAGGTGCCAAACACCTGCCCGCTGCCCCCGACTTGGGTCATGGAGACGTCGCCCGGTTCGTTCCAGTGGGGCTACGCCTTCAGCGAACAGCCGCGCAAGGGTGAGTTCGCCGCCGCCATCAAGGCCATTGCCGCTGCTGGCTTCACCGACAAGGGCGCGATCAACGCCGTGCGCAACTTCCGCCTGCCCGGCTCAATCAACCTCAAGCCCGGCAACGACAACTTCGCCGCCCGGCTGGTCGAGTTCAACCCAGGCCGTGAGTACACCCTCGAAGAACTGTGCGCGGCCATGAACGTCACCCCCGGCCCGGTCGAGTCGGTCTACGCCCCGGTACGAGTGCAAGACGATGGCGGCGACGATGTGATGGCGTGGCTGTCGGACAATGGGCTGGTGCTGTCTAACCCGAACCAAGAGGGCTGGCTGGGCGTGCATTGCCCGAACGCTGCCGAGCACACAGACGGCAACCCCGAGGGCCGCTACATGCCCGCGAACCGGGCGTACTGCTGCCTGCACTCGCACTGCCTTGAGCTGGATTCGTCGGTGTTCCTCAAGTGGGTGGCCGACAGCGGTGGCCCGGTCCACTCGCCCGGCCTGCGTGATGAGCTACTGGTCAGCGCGATGGAGTCAGCCCTCAGTAAGCTGCAACCCACGCCGGAGTTCCCCAACGTGGCCGCTACAGTGGTGGCCGAAACTCAGCGCAAGGAAATGGCACGGGTCGAGAAGGCCGACTGGTGGGACCGCTTCGCCTACCTGCAAGACGACGACGCCTACTTTGACCTGCAAGACCGCCGCGAGATCAGCCGGTCCACTTTCAATGCCATGTTCCGGCACATCGGCTGCAAGTCCGTCCACAATGGCCGCAAGGTCGAGGCGAGTTACTCGTTCGATGAGCAGCGCCAGGACAAGGGCGCTCAGTCGCTGGTCAGCGTGACCTACGCCGCTGGCGCGGGGACTATCGTCAACCGTGACGGCTTAACCTACGGCAACCGTTGGGTGAACAGCCGCCCGCAACCGGCGCCAGGCGACGTTACCCCGTGGCTGCGCCATGTTGAGCGCTTAGTCCCTGAGAAGTTCGAGCGTGAGCACCTGCTTAACGCGCTGGCGCATAAGGTTCAGTTCCCCGGCCATAAGATCAATCACGCGATCTTGATGGGCGGCACGCACGGGTCAGGCAAGGACACCATGTTCGCGCCGTTCTTTTGGGCCATTGGTGGCGACGCCAAGCGTAACTGTTCGCTGGTCAAGAATGAAGACCTCACCTCGCAGTGGGGATACGCCCTTGAATGCGAAGTGATGGAAATCTCTGAGCTGCGCCAGGCTGACGCTAAGGACAGACGCGCGCTTGAAAACACCCTCAAGCCCATCATTGCCGCCCCGCCTGAACTGCTGACGATCAACCGCAAGGGCCTACACCCTTATTACGCCCTGAACCGGGTGTTCGTGGTGGCCTTTTCAAACGAGCGTGTCGCGATCTCGCTGCCCTCAGAGGACCGCCGTTGGTTTGTGCTGTGGTCTGAGGCCCCTCGCCTAACTGAGCGTGAGGCACTGGCGCTGTGGAATTGGTACAAGAACCAAAACGGGTTCCAAGCAGTCGCCCATTACCTGCACGCCCGTGACGTGTCAGCGTGGAACCCGAGCGCCCCCCCGCCCGTAACTGAAGCCAAGCAAATCATGATAGAGCACGGCATGAGCACGGCTGAGGCCTTCATTGTGGATATGCTGCGCCGCAAGTCCGGGGAGTTCGCCCGAGGCGTGATCGGATCGCCCTTCCATGCGCTGTGTGATCGCTTGCAGGGTCTCGCGCCCCAGGGCGTAAAGGTCGTTCAAGGCGCGCTACTTCACGCCATCAAAGAGGCCGGATGGGTTGACTGTGGCCGCCTGATGTCGCGGGACCTAACCACCAAGAAACACGTCTTTTGCGCGCCTGATATGGTGGGCACTGCAAAATCCGAGCTTAGGCGTATGGTCGAGACACCATAAAAAAAGGGCCCCTAGTGGGCCCTTTTGGTTAGTATGCGCAAGATTAGCGCCAGACAGGCGTAGATCATAGCCTTAACCCTTCGCGGGCAGCGCCTGCCGCCTGCTTGGCCGTCATGGTCCCTTCAGCGATGGCTTCGAGCGTGGCTGTCGTTTCGCCCAAATAGCGTTGCAGCGTGGCAATTCTGGCCAATAACGCGGCCGTGGTGCTGTCGCCTGAAACGTACGCCAGGCGCTCTTGCTCTTCAATTGTGATCATTTGAGGGTCTCCAAGTATTGGGCGACGGTTCGCCCCATTAAAAAAGCATGCTCGGCGCTTGGCATGTCAATTGGCGCGCCGTCGGTTGCATCGGCCAGGTCTATTAGCCACTGCCAGAATTCTTTTACTCGCATGGGATGAAATCCTGCAGGTTAGCGCGCATCACCGAATAAGGCCCGGTTTTGAATAGCGCGTAATATTGGAAATAAATTTCCCTTAATTCCACGGGTTTACCCTTATAAGTACCCTTGGCGCCGGGCTTTGGCCAGTCCTCCCGCGTGGGGTACCGGTCCGGCCGTGGATCGTGCTTATATCCTGGAATTGGTGATTCGATCATATGGCCACCTTCATCATGATGACTTTGGCCATTTTGCGGCCGTGGGCAGGGTAGCAAATCAAATCGATTGACTTGTCCCAGCACGCGCGGCACCCTGAACACTTGCCGTCATGCTCATACGCGCGGCACAGTGACGCGCCAGCGTGATCTTGGAAGGTGTTAGCGCTTGGACCGATAACGGAGCCATGCAGGCCAGGGATATATTCGCCCGTAATGCTATCGGCCGAAAATCGCACGCTCACGTTATCCAGCGCTTTCATTTGGTTCAGCACCATGCGAAATTTTGGGAATTTATGCATTCTTGTCGGTAACCAGTGACGGCACCAAGGCGTGCGTTGCATAACCTCGAGCACCTTTTCCGCCAGGGCAAGCGAGTAAAGGTCTCCGCTATCGAGCCATCGAAAATAACGGTCCTTTTCCAATTCTTGCACCATGTCATCAACCCATTCGATGCGCTGCCAGTCCAGGCGATTAAATTCCCTAGGCGCTTTCACATTCGCAAATACGTATTTCCCGGTTGTCGCATAACAGCCCTTGCATGCGTCAACTAGCACGCCTGGCGACTCGATCGAGCCAGGGCAGGTGTCCAGCGCCTGCAGGGACCAGGACCGGATTCCATCTAGCTTGGAAGTGACTGAAATTTTTGGCATGTTTTGCCCCTTATTTAGTGAGTACGTCGAAGTAGGCCAGCGCCAGCGCGGCCAGCGCCAGGCCGATAGCGACGGCCGCCAGGATATCTAAGATTTGGTTTTTCATGGTGGACCTTACTGTGGTAAATGCTGCAATTGTTTTGCAGTGATGCTAGTGTAAACGATTTCCGCCCACTATTTTCTAGGGGTTTACCCTTAGTGTTAGTAGCGTGATAGTAGCGCGTAGTCGCGCGCATGACTACGCGCCAGCCCAATAGGCATGCGGGTTTCAAGAGATGTTAGTCATGTAGTCATTTATTTGTTAGATGTTAGAGAATAAATATATGTATATAGGCGAAAACGGCCAAGAACACCCGCACGCCACCGACGTCGCCATGCAGCATAAGACCGGCAAAAAAATATGACTACATGACTAACAATGCCCGCAAGCCCCTATTCATGCGGGTTTCGCGTAGTTTTGGCATGGGTACACGTGACTACGCTTGACTACACTAGAATCGGGCCATGCCAAGACCGTGCAAGCTAGATACCGTCAATTTTTTCCGGCGCATCAAAGATGATGAGCGCGCCGTATTGTTGGCGGCTGGTGCTGGTGACTTGTCCGAAGGGTTTAAAAATCTTCTGGCTATTTATACAGTGCTGCACAATGCCGGGTTTCGCCCGGGCGATAATATCGAAGACCTATTAATAATTGCTAACGATACTGAATAATCAATAGCCTTTAGCTATCGCGCCAGGTATGGCCAAAAAGGTGCCACAGCCCCTCTCGCTATTTACTTCAAGCCTAAAGCATATTGCTTCAAGCCTCAAGCAGTTTGCAGTTAGTTAGTTGGCACTCACTCGCAGGCATAAGTTAGTGAGCACGTACCAACGAGCTGATTGATGGGGGGGGGGAGGGGTCTGGCTTCGGGCAAAAAGTTACAGGTGCCCCCAACCCTCTGAAAAAGGGAATTCGAGACTTCAGGCTCGAACGACTCCCGGCTAGAAGAAAAATAACTATTTGACCTACAATCGCGCTAACTTCCTAAGGGGTAAAAGTGGAACAGAAAAAACGCGGGCGACCGCTCAAGATGACGATCCAGAGGTACGCAGAGAATCCGCCTGCGATCTTGCCGAAGACGGATCACCAACGCATCAAGGAGCTCAAAGAGCTGATGATCCGCTCTGGCGGCAAGGATGTCGCGGAGAAGGTGATCCAGATTGCGTTGAACGACGACCACCCAGGTCAGATGGCGGCGCTGAAGATGTGCATGGACCGGACGCTGCCAATCGGCATGTTCGAGAAGGACAAGAACCAGCGCAGCGCGATCACGATCAACATCACTGGTCTTGGCGAAGCGCCGGTAACCGTTGGTGAAAATACCGCCGAAGATGTAGAATATAGACAAGCCGACTCGTAAGAGCTTTCACCGCGTTCTGGGGTGCGCGTGGCTTAACACCCCAATCCTTCTGAAAGAGGAAATCAATGCTTCAACTTCTATGCAACGCCTGCAAAGGCGAATTCCCCGCGTCCAGCTTTCACAAAGCTGCGACCACAACCCGTGGCTATCAGTACAAGTGCAAAGCGTGCGTGTCTATTACGGATAAGTCACCAACACCTGAAGCGCGGCTGCGAAAACTGGAAAAGCTCAAAGAATGGGTGGTGGGAAATCCAGATAAGCGCAGAGAACAAAAGCGCAGACACTACGAAAAGCACAAAGACCGAATCGACCAGAGAGCAAAAGAGTGGTACGACAGCAACAAAGATCGGCATGTCCACAATGCGCTTTTGCGAAAATACGGCGTAACGCTTGAGCAGTACAATTTGCTCAGGGCGCAGCAAGGCTTCTGCTGCGCTATTTGCAACGACCACGAAGATTCCGTAGGGAAAAAGATGTTCGTTGACCACGACCACGTAACCGGAAAAATCCGAAAATTACTGTGCACGAAGTGCAATGTCGGAATTGGCATGTTGAAAGACAACCCTGACATCATGGAGCGTGCGGCCAAGTACTTAAGGGACCACAATGGCTGATTTATCGTTCGCCCTCCTGCCTTGGCAAGAGCAAGTTTTCAAAGACAAAACCCGATTCAAGGTTGTTGCCGCAGGGCGGCGCTGTGGAAAGTCGCGGCTGTCGGCAATTACATTGCTCATCGAGGGGCTGCGCTGCCCGCAAGGGTCGGCGGTCTTGTACGTCAGCCCGACAATGGGGCAGAGCCGTCAGATCTTCTGGGACCTGTTGTTGGATTTGGGCCGCGATGTGATTCAAAGCAGCCACGTCAACAACCTGGACATCACCCTGATTAACGGCGCAAGGATTTATGTGCGCGGGGCAGACCGACCGGACACGCTGCGCGGTGTGTCGTTGACCTACGCCGTACTCGATGAGGTGGCGGACATTAAGCCAGAGGCGTGGGAACAAGTTATCAGGGCGTCGCTGTCCGATAAGAAAGGTCGCGGGCTATTTATTGGGTCGCCAAAGGGTCGCAACTGGTTCCATGATTTGTGGAAATTGGGGCAGGACGAGCAAGACAGCGACTGGAAGAGCTGGCACTTCACCACGCAGGACAACCCGCTGATCGACCCGACGGAGATCGAGTCGGCGAAAAAGACCCTTTCCAGCTTTGCGTTCAAGCAGGAATACCTGGCCAGCTTCTCGAACGCTGGCGCAGACGTGTTCAAAGAGGAGTGGCTGAAATACGGCGAGGAGCCAGAGCACGGTAGCTACTACGTGGCGGTGGACTTGGCTGGGTTTGAGGAAGTGGCCAAGCAAGCGGCTAATAGTAAGAAGCGGCTCGATGAGTCGTCGATTGCGGTTGTGAAGGTGACGGACGACGGCATGTGGTTTGTCAAAGAGATTCAGCACGGGCGCTGGGACATCAGGGCCACGGCCTCCAAGATACTGATGGTGATGCGCGACTACAGGCCGCTATCCATTGGTATTGAGAGGGGGGCGCTCAAGAATGCGGTGCTGCCGTATTTGTCGGACCTGATGAGGAAGAACAACGTCTACAGCCACATCGTGGACCTGACGCATGGCAACCGAAAGAAGACTGATAGAATCATTTGGTCGTTGCAGGGCCGGTTCGAGCATGGCAGAATCGTGCTCAACCGCGAAGAAGACTGGGATGTGTTCGTGGACCAGCTCTTGATGTTCCCGTCGCAGGGCGTCCACGACGACCTGCCGGATGCGCTGTCCTACATCGATCAGTTGGCTGTCACCAGCTACTTTGAAGAAGCGGACGACGATTGGGAGCCCCTCGATATCGTGAGTGGCTGTTGACCTAAAAAGGGCAAAAAGATGGCAGATTTAGACCAAAACGAGTACGAGCAGCCATCTCAGGCCGACAAGGACTTGACCGCATTTGTCGTTAACCACTGCGACAAGTGGCGGGACTACCGCAATGCGAACTTCATGACTAAATATCTGGAGTACGAGCGTATTTTCCGTGGTGAATGGGCAGCAGAAGACAAAACGCGAGAGTCTGAGCGGTCCAGAATCGTGACTCCGGCCACCCAACAGGCTGTGGAGACCCGGCACGCGGAGATCATGGAAGCGATCTTCGGCCAGGGTGAGTTTTTCGACATCCAAGATGACTTGCAAGACATCAACGGCAGCCCGTTGGACGTGGGTATGCTCAAAGCGCAGCTCATGGAGGACTTCAAGCAGGACAAAATCCGCAAAGCGATTGATCAGATCGAGCTGATGGCTGAAATCTACGGCACGGGCATTGGCGAGATCGTTGTCAAGACGGAAAAGGTGTTCGAGCCCGCAACGCAGGCGATTCCAGGCCAGATGGGCCAAGCGGCCATTGGCGTGGTTGAGAAAAGCCGGATTGCGGTCAAGATCATGCCCGTCAACCCCAAGAATTTCTTGTTTGACCCCAACGGCACGTCTATCGACGACTGCATGGGCGTGGCGATTGAGAAGTATGTGGGCATCCACAAGATCGTTGAAGGCATGGAAAACGGCATTTACCGCAAGGTGGATATCGGTTCGGCCTCCGAGGACACTGATCTGGAGCCCACGCAAGAGGTCACGCAGTACCGCGACGAAAAAGTGCTCTTGCTCACGTACTACGGCCTAGTCCCGAAGGAGTTGCTCGACGAAGACGCCGATGTGGTCGAGCTGTTCCCCGAGGACTCGCAGGCTGACACGTATTCGAACATGGTGGAGGCGATTGTCGTGATCGCCAACGACGGTGTGCTGCTCAAAGCCGAGGCGAACCCTTACATGATGAAGGACCGCCCGATCATCAGCTACCAAGACGACACGGTGCCCAACCGCCTGCTCGGCCGTGGCACGGTGGAGAAGTCTTACAACATGCAAAAGGCGATTGACGCCCAGGTGCGCAGCCACTTGGACTCGCTGGCGCTGACAACCTCACCCATGATGGGCATGGACGCCACCCGACTGCCACGCGGCGCTCGGTTTGAGGTCAAGCCAGGCAAAGCGTTCATGGTCAACGGCAACCCGGCTGAGATTTTGTACCCGTTCAAGTTCGGCGAGACGAGTCTGAACAACCTGAACACGGCCAAAGAGTTTGAGCGGATGCTTTTGCAAGCCACTGGCACGCTGGACTCACAGGGCATGGTCACGCAAGGCAACCGCGACGGTGCGGGTATGAGCATGGCCGTGGCCACGGTGATTAAGAAGTACAAGCGCACGCTGGTGAACTTCCAAGAGGATTTCTTGATCCCGTTCATCAAAAAAGCGGCGTTCCGGTACATGCAGTTCGACCCTGAGCGCTATCCGAGCGTGGACATGAAGTTCGTGCCGACAGCCACTCTGGGCATCATTGCCCGCGAGTACGAGCAGCAGCAGTTCATTGGTTTGCTCCAGACTCTGGGTCCAGACACTCCGGTGCTGCCTCTGATCTTGAAGGGCATTTTGAACAACTCCAGCCTGACCAACCGATACGAGCTGATGGCAGCGCTCGACCAGATGAGCCAGCCAGACCCACAAGCTGCGCAAATGCAGCAGGCCCAGCAGCAACTGGCCATGCAAGCGGCGCAGGCTCAGATCGCGGTCAACACCACCCAGGCCGAGCAGAACCGGGCAGAGGCGCAGAAGCTGATGACCGAGGCGCAGCTCATGCCGCAGGAAGTGCAGGCCAAGGTGATCTCGGCAACAACGAAAAATTTGCCTGCGGGCAACGAGTCGGTTGAGTTCGACAAACGGGTCAAGATTGCCGAGTTGATGCTCAAGGAAGAGGACATCAAGAACAAAGGCAAGATCGTCGAGATGCAGATGGCCGACAAAGCCAATCAAAGCAAAAAGGACGAGGACTTCCTTAAAAGCATCATAGGCGACTGATGGACATCAAGAAAATCTTGCTGTCCGGGGCCTCCGTTGAGGCCAAGCTGACGGCTATCGCTATCCTCTTGGGCAAAGAACTGCCCAAGCTGGAGAGCCACGTCGATCAGGTCAAAAAGCTGCAAGGACCGCAAGGCGAACGTGGCGCGGATGGTAAAAACGGCGCTAACGGTAAGAGTGGGGCTGACGGTCGCGACGGCAAAGATGGCCGTGACGGCAAGGACGGTGTTGACGGAGAGGACGGCGATACAGGCATCTCTATCGTAGGCGCTAAGATCGACTTCGACGGCTCCTTGGTCTTGACGTTTTCTGATGGCACTGTCACCAACGTCGGTGAAGTCGTTGGCGAGCGCGGCGCGGCTGGCTTGTCAGGGCCTGCGGGTCCTCCGGGAGCCGATGGCGGTGCTGGGGTTCCAGTTTACATGGACCCAAATGAGGTATTCACGGTAAAAAAGAACAAGCAAGCGCTGTTCACGCAAGAAATTCAAATGGAAGCAGGCGCTGTTATCATTTTTGAACAACGCAGTGTTTTACTTGAGGTCACATAATGTTTGAACTATACAAAAACGCCGCCGCAACGGTTCCATCTGCCAGCACTGATCGAGTGCGGCTGTTTGTAGACACTGATGGCCTACCCTACGTCAAAGATGACACAGGCACTGTCACACCACTTAAGGGAGATCAAGGTGATGCAGGTCCAACCGGTCCAACGGGATTGACCGGCCCTACAGGCCCGACTGGCCCGACTGGCCCGACTGGCGCTGCCTCTACGGTCGCAGGTCCAACCGGTCCAACTGGAGCCACCGGCTTGACTGGGCCAACAGGTGCAGATTCAACAGTCCCTGGCCCAACGGGCCCAGCAGGGGCTACTGGTCTCACAGGCCCGACCGGCCCTACGGGAGACGCTGGTGCGGTTGGACCAACTGGCCCCACAGGCGCTACGGGCTTGACGGGGGCTACCGGGCCAACAGGACCGACAGGGGCTACAGGTCTTACTGGCGATACTGGCCCGACAGGCCCAACGGGGCCGACAGGCTTGACCGGCCCTACAGGCCCGACAGGTTTGACCGGGCCAACTGGAGACACAGGTTTGACTGGCCCAACCGGGGCAACGGGCGCGACTGGTGCCACAGGTGTCGGTGTCGCTGCTGGAGGAACGACTGGTCAAGTATTGGCAAAAGTGTCTGCAACTGACTACGACACAACTTGGGTTGACCAGTCTGGTGGCGGTGGTGGCGGTGCTCTAACGATCTCCAACAAGACTGCTGCTTACACAGTCGTTGCAGGCGATCTTGGCACGATCATCAACTGTACGGCTAACACGTTCACGGTATCGCTGACTGCGGCTGCTACGCTAGGGTCTGGGTTCAACGTGACGATTTGGAATACTGGTACAGGCGCGATCACAATAGACCCAAGCGGATCAGAAACGATTGATGGAAACACAACTCGGATACTGAGAGCTGGTGAGGGCACACAAATTATTTGTGATGGCACAAACTGGCAGACTGGTGACAAGAAAACCATGCGTGGTTATGCTGAAAATCAGTCAACAGCAGTGAATAGACCAACAGCATCGGGTTCCGGCGCTATTGCTATCGGCGCTCAAAATACAGCGTCTGCGGATTACGCCGTAACTTTGGGAGCATTTGGCACTTCATCTGGCGTGGAATCTTTTTCCACAAGTCGCTGCACCGCCTCATCTACAAGATCAACCGCTATTGGTTTGAACTCAGGTATCCAAGGCTCCCAAGCAGTCACAGGCGCAGGGGCAATGGCCCTCGGCGGCTCTTACACTTCTGGCACGGACTCGTTTGCTGCTGCTATTGCCAACAATACAAGTAGTTATGGGGCTACTAACGCGAATGCAGTCGTTATTGGGTGGCAGGCAAAAAGCACACACACCTACGCAGTAGCACTTGGAGCGCAAGCGCAAGCGGGTCAATACGCCTGTGCAATCGGTCAGGGCGCTCTTGCAGAAGGGCGCGGTAGTTTTGCTCTGGGCTCTGGCGCGCGCGCGACGCAGCTAAACAAGTTTGCCTTTTCTGGCCCGTGGTTTTCTTCTGTGGGTGATAGGCAAGGTGGTTATCTCGTCCTTGCCCGTGACTTAGATAATGCAACGCCTGTTGTACTTACATCATCTGGCAGCGCACCCACCACAGACAATCAAGTAATCCTCCCCAACAAATCAGCCTTTGCTTTCACAGGCATCGTCGTAGCCCGTAGACAAGCCGCTGGTGGCACTGAGTCGGCAGCGTGGAAAGTTGAAGGCTTGATTCGCAGGGAAGCAAACGCAGGCACAACAACTTTGGTGGCCTCCACAGTCACAGCTATCAGCAACGTCCCCGGCTGGGCACTGGCGCTGTCAGCAGACACAACCAACGGTGGACTTGCCGTCACTTTTACTGGCGCAGCAGGAACTAACATTCGCGTTGTCGCTACGATAGACACAAGCGAATGTACTTACGTATAAGGAGCAATCATGGCAATCCAACTCGACCTTTCAACCTCTCAGTACGGCGTTCCTTTTGCGGGGGCTTACTTCCGTGTAGTGACTGCCGCAGTCAGTCGCACCCGTGATGCAGACAACCGCCACAGCGTGATGCTGGATGTGGTGGGCTATGCGACACAACCACAGGACGATGACACTCGTGATGTGGATTTTCGCCGATACCACTGCCCACTGAGCGAAGTGGAAGCGCAAACAGGAGATAACTTCCTCACCAAGTGCTACGCATGGGTCATGGCCCAAGCAGACATGGCTGGATCGCAAGCTGTTTGACGCATGAAAATAGCCGTCTACGCCATCAGCAAGAACGAGGGACAGTTTGTTCAGCGTTTCTGTGACTCTGCCAAAGATGCAGATTTGATTCTGATTGCGGATACTGGCTCGACCGACAACACACAAGCCCTTGCCATTAATTGCGGGGCAGTTGTTCACGAAATCTGCGTCAAGCCTTGGCGCTTTGACAAGGCCCGAGACACGGCGCTTGCACTGCTACCATCCGACATCGACATCTGCATTGCGTTGGATTTAGACGAGGTGCTTGAGCCGGGGTGGAGGCAAGAGGTTGAAAGGCTTTGGGCAGAAGGAACAACCCGGCTACGCTACAAGTTTGATTGGAGCAACGGCGTTGTGTTTCACAGCGACAAGATACACCACCGGCACGGCTACCATTGGCATCACCCAATCCATGAAGCCATTCGTGCTGATGCCAGAGTGCCCGAGGTTTACGCTCACACAGACATGCTGCTGGTAAGCCACCACCCTGACGAAACAAAGTCGCGTAGCCAGTACCTACCGTTGTTGGAGTTGGCGGTCAAAGAAGACCCGCACTGCCATCGTAATGCGTTTTACTACGCCAGAGAACTGACGTTTTACGCGCAGTGGCAACAGGCTATTCCAGCCCTCAAAAAGTACTTGGCAATGCCGCAAGCAAGCTGGAGCCATGAGCGATGCTATGCCATGAGGCTGTTGGGCAAGTCGCACGAAAGCCTAGGCGAGATCAAAGAAGCTGCGAAGTGGTATCAGGGCGCTTGCCTTGAAGAACCGAACACCCGTGAGCCGTGGGTAGATTACGCCATGTTCTGCTACAACACCCATGATTGGGAGACTTGCTACTTTGCAGCAAACAGGGCGCTCAAAATTACTCAAAAGCTAGAGGTCTACACGATGGACCCGGCTGCATGGTCTGACAAGCCTCATGACCTTTGCAGCATTGCGGCTTGGCATTTAGGTTTCAAAGACAAAGCCCGCCGCGAATTGGAAGAGGCTTTAAAATTCAAGCCTACCGACGCCCGGCTACTTGCCAACAAGGAACTGATGAGATGAGCACGATTGACAAGACTGACGCACGGCTGTCCAAACTCAAAGAGTACCTGTCTTACGATCCAGATACGGGTGTTTTTTCTTGCATAAAACCTTCTGGAAAAAGGAAGGTCGGCGATTTAGTTGGAACAATTAACGGTCGCTATTTGCAAATTGGGTTTGGAATGCAACGTGAGCGAGCGCATCGTTTGGCTTGGTTGTATGTGCATGGTGAAATGCCCAAAGTCATTGATCACATCAACGGAAATGGGCTAGACAATAGACTGTGCAATTTGCGAAATGTAAGCCAACAAGAAAACGTGCAAAATTACAGGAATGTTCCAGCGCACAACAGCACGGGGTATTTGGGAGTTTCATACTACAAAGCGGGTAAAAAGTTTTCTGCTTGCGTAAGCAACAACTACAAAAAAATTCACCTTGGGTATTTTGACAATCCTGAGACCGCGCACCAAGCATATTTAACTGCAAAAAGAAAGTTGCACACATCATGCACGATCTAGATATGATTTCTTCAACAGAATCACGCTTTAACGCTCATGAAATGGTTTGCGCTGAAAGGTACGAGCAGATCAACGCCAGGTTAAAACGCATTGAGGGCATCATGCTCAAGACCGCTGGCGTGATGCTTCTGTCTATGGCCGGGACGATTTTCTCGGCTGTGTGGGTACTCAAATGAAAGACTGGGCCGTTAGCTTCATCGCTGCGGCCCTTCTGGTCGGGCTTGTCATCTATTGCGCCAAGGTGTTCATTTGGGCGATGTCATGAGGGTGAAACTCGTTGTTGTTTGGTGGCTGCTTCAAGTCGCCCTTGTTGCCGTAAAGGGTTGATATGTTAGTTGAACTTGCAGCGTGTAACGCAGCTTTTGCCGTCATCAAAGAAACTGTGCAAAACGGTGGCGACATCATGGCCGCTGGTCAGAAGCTGTTTGACTTTTTTGACAACAAGAACGCCATCCAGAAGAAGGCCAACAGCGGCAACGACATGGAAGCCTTTGCAGCCCTTGAGCAGATCAAAAACAATGAGGCCGAACTTAAGCGCATGATGGTGTACCACGGTCGTGCAGGGCTTTGGGATGACTGGCTCAAGTTCCAGAAAGAAGCCAAGCAACGGCGTGAGGCTGAAGAAAAGGCTGAGTTCCGCAAGAAGGCCGCACGTAAAGCAAAGATTTGGCTCACCCTCATGTGGGCCGCTATTGTGTCTCTGTTGGGTGTTCTCATGACCATCGGCCTTTGGGTCGTGTCGCAATTGAAAGGAAAGTAAATGCTGTCTCTTATCTCAACCCTTGGAGGTCTGCTGATCTCAGGCTTGCCTAAGTTGCTGGAGTATTTTCAGAACAAGGCTGACCAGAAGCACGAACTGGCGCTGGCTGCTGTTCAAACGGAACGTGAATTGGCTTTGGCTGCTGCTGGTTTTGCTGCCCAAGCCCGTATTGAGGAAATCCGCACTGAGCAAGTCGCAATGCAGACCCATGCTCAGATGGCCGAGGCCGAGGCTGAGATGGTAAAAGGCGCTCAAGAGCACGACAAAGCAGTGCTGGCCAAGGCATCCACATGGGTTGCCAACTACATCGGCACCGTCAGACCAACCGTGACCTACATCTTCGTGCTGGAACTGGTCTGCATCAACATCTTCTTGTGCTACTACCTGTATACAAACCCAGGTATGATCTCCAGCATGGATGATGTGCTGCGTTACGCTGACATCATCTTCAGCCCTGACGAGATGGCTATGCTCGGCGGCATCGTGGGGTTTTGGTTCGGGTCAAGAAACTGGGACAAGCGCAAATGATCGGGGTCTACGCCATAGTTCATGTGCCAACAAACGTGGGCTACGTTGGCAGCGCCAATGATTTGCGCCGAAGGTTTAAGGAGCACAAAACCTGTTTGCGCGGCGGTCGGCACCATAGCAAGTACCTGCAAAATGCTTGGAACAAATATGGTGAGCAAAGTTTTGAGTTCAGGACTTTGGCCTGCGCAGAGTCCGCCGTCCAAGCGAGAGAGTTGGAGCAAGCGTTTCTCGACTGCTTTTACAAGCAAACCATGAACTGCAAACCTTCTGCTGTTGGTTTTCCATCGGGCGACGCACACCACGCAAAACGCGACGACTTTCACATGAAGACGGTGATGCAACGCCTTACCCCAGAGGAAAGGCAAGCAAAGTACGGCAAAACCAAAGGCACGAAGCGCGGGGGCCTTCCTTACGTTGCTGGGTCGGCAAAAAGGCTTGCCGACCCAGAGTTTCGGACAAAATTGAGCGAAGCCTGCAAAGGAAAACGTGAGGTTGTGCAGTGCCCACACTGCGGCCTACAAGGCGGCGGAGGCAATATGCGCCGGTATCACTTTGATAAATGCGGGAAAAAGCCGTGAAAACTTCTGAAGCAGGAATCCATTTGATGCACGAGTTTGAGGGCTACCGAAACAAGCCCTACAAATGCAGTGCAAAAATCTGGACCGTTGGGTGGGGCCACGCCATGTACGGCGATCAGCTACGCCTGCCCAACGTGCGAACAGGAACCTATACCGGGATGATTCGTGATGACTACCAACTCAAGCCCGAGGACAACCGGGTCTGGCCGAAAGAAGAACTGGTTGAGATTTTCAAAGATGACCTCGTTTCTTTTGAACGCAGTGTTCTTCGACTTGCTCCCAATCTGGCTGGCCATCAGCGCAAGTTTGACGCTTGTGTCGCTCTGGCCTTCAATGTAGGCTCGGGCAACTTCCAGCGCAGCACCATCCGCCAGAAGATTCTGCGCGAGGACTGGGAAGGCGCTGCCGAGGCGTTCTTGGCTTGGTCCAAGGCGGGGGGTAAAGTCCTGCCGGGCCTGGTCAGACGCCGCAAGGCCGAGATTGCTCTATTCCTATCGTGAGAAACACATGACACATGATCTGCAAAAATACTATGAGGACAGGTTTGACCTGTTCTCCCGCCCAGGCTGGCGCGATTTGATGGAAGACGTTGATGTAATGCTGGAGGCGATGAATAACGTCTCTACCATTGCGGATGAAAAAAGTCTACAATTTCGCAAAGGTGAGATTTCGATATTGATCTGGCTGAAAACCCTGAAAGGGGTCAGCGAACAGGCGTATGAGGAATTGAATGAAAAGAATGTATGAATTTGCCTGCGCTTGCGGGCAGCGCACTGAGGCGCTGGCGGATTATGAGACCGCCAGCGTGCAGTGTGGGTGCGGGGGCACAGCCCACCGCATCATAAGTGCTCCGTCGATTAACTTGGAGGGGTGGTCGGGCAGCTTTCCGTCTTCATGGCTGAAATTTGACCAAAAGCACCGCACCAAGTTAGCGGCAGAGCGCAAAGCCAACGCATAAGCAACACCGCCGCGTTGATTCTCCTACAACCCAAAAGGCAGGAACCCGTATGTTGATTGATGACGAACCTGAGTCGCTAGGCGAACTCGAAACAGAAGAAGCTAAGACACCCGAACTTCCGGAGAAATACCGGGCCAAAAGTCTGGAGGAAGTCGTGCGGATGCACCAAGAAGCTGAAAGGCTGATTGGTAAACAGGCCCAAGAGGTCGGTGAAGTCCGCAAGCTGGCTGACGAGTTGCTCAAGCAGAACCTCGGTGCTAAACAGCAACAACAGACACAAGATGAACCGGAAGTAGATTTTTTTGAGAACCCGCAAAAGGCGGTTCAAGCAACGATTGATAGGCACCCCGATGTTCTCGCAGCCCGGCAAGCCGGACTCGATTTCAAACGGATGCAGATTCAGCAAAAGCTGGCGAAAGACCATCCTGACTACTCCCAAGTGGTCAACGATGCTGGTTTCCAAGAGTGGGTGAAATCTTCACCTGTTCGTGTGGGCCTCTACGCCAAAGCCGATGGTGAGTTTGACTATGATTCGGCCAATGAACTGCTGTCCACATACAAAGAGTTGCGCGGGGTGAAAGCCCAGCAAGCCTCCACTGCTGACAGCGCCTCCCGCGCCAAGAGCATGAAGGCCGCGCAAGTTGATGTTGGTGGAAGCGGCGAGAGTTCCAAACGAGTCTATCGCAGGGCAGACCTGATCCGGCTCAAAATGACCGACCCAGCTCGATACGAGGCGCTGAACGATGAGATTCTGACAGCGTATTCTGAGGGCCGGGTCCGATGACCTAACTTTTTGATTTTGGAGAATTTAACATGGCATATCCAACCCCCCAAGTAACGAACACCACCGCTGCAACGTTCATCCCCGAGATTTGGAGTGATGAAATCATTGCTGCCTATAAGAAGAACCTCGTCATGGCCAATTTGGTCATGAAGATGAACTTCAAGGGCAAAAAAGGCGACACGGTTCACATTCCCGCACCAACTCGTGGCAGCGCCTCGCTCAAAGCCTCGTCCACAGCCGTCACTTTGATCGCTGATACCGAGTCGGAAGTCTTGGTTAGCATCAACCGTCACTTCGAGTACAGCCGATTCATTGAGGACATCACCGAAGCTCAGGCTTTGGCCTCGCTGCGTCAGTTCTACACCTCGGACGCCGGTTACGCCTTGGCCCGTGCTGTTGACACCGATCTGATCCAGTTGGGTCGTTCGAGCAACGGCGGCGCTGGCACCAACGCTTACGCCACCGGCGCATTTGTTGGTGGTGACGGCACTACCGCTTACGTTGCTGGCAGCAACAACGAAAGCGCGTTGACCGATGCAGCCATCCGTCGCACGATCCAGCGTTTGGACGACAACGACACGCCGATGGACCAGCGTTTCTTTATCATCCCTCCATCCAGCCGTAACACGCTGATGGGCTTGGCTCGTTACACCGAGCAAGCGTTTGTGGGTGATGGCAACGCTATCCGCAACGGTGAGATCGGCAACCTGTACGGCATCCCCGTGTTCACGACCAGCAACGCTGACACGACCAGTGGCACAGCCGCCGCCCGTGTGTGCTTGATGGGCCACCGTGACTCGATGGTGTTGGTCGAGCAGATCGGCATCCGTTCGCAGACTCAGTACAAGCAAGACTACCTGTCTACCTTGTTCACCAGCGACACACTGTATGGTGTTGCCGCGCTGCGTAACGCTGCCTCCGTGGGCGCAGCCAAGTCTGCATCCATGTTTGCCCTCGTTGTGCCAGCCTAACCCCCACACCCCCCAGAAATGGGGGGTATTAACTTTAAGGAGTTAGATCATGGCAGCAGCAACAGCAATTACTTCCCGTCGCGGGAATGACCAATTCCGAGGTATCTTTTCTGATACTTGGGCTATCACCTGCACCTTGAACTCGGCCTCTGTGGCTGATCAAGCTGCGGCTACTGACACCGTTGCCGTCCCTGGCGTTGCCTTGGGTGACATGGTGATCGGCATGTCGGCCGGTGTTGACGAGGCAGGGCTTGTGCGCCGTGCCTACGTTTCTGCCGCCAACGCGGTAACCATTGCCACGACCAACACCACTGGCGGTGCGGTTGATTTGGCCGCCACGACCGTTAAGTTGGTCATTGGCCGCATGGTGTAAATGACAGGGGGCTTCGGCCCCCTTTCTACTGAAAGAAAATCATGGCTACCTTTCGATGCTTGCAAAGCGGCAACACCGTGACCTTTACACAACAGCATGACATTGACACGATGCGCGGTCATGCCGGTTATGTTCGGGTCGATGAGAACGGCGAGCTGGTGCAGGTCCAAGAGGCCATCAAAGAATTACCAATGATTGCCTCTGCGCCAGTTAAACGCATGGGCAGACCCCGCAAGGCAGTAACCATCTAAGGAGCACATCATGCCAATGGTCGGAACAAAGAAGTTTGCCTACACACCCAAGGGCAAAAAAGAAGCCAAAGAGCAGTCGATGAAGTCGGGCAAGCCCGTCAAGTCCATGCCTGTTGGCGGCGCTCGCACGGCAACCAACAAAGCCAACAAGCGATGAAACCCGGCCTCTACGCCAACATCGCAGCCAAGAAAGAGCGCATAAAAGCGGGTTCTGGCGAGAAGATGCGCAAGCCCGGCGCCAAGGGCGCTCCAACCGCTGCGGCCTTCAAGGCTGCGGCCAAGACGGCGAAAAAGAAATGAAGACCCCAGCCTGGCAGCGCAAAGAAGGACAATCCAAGACCGGAGGCTTGAATGCCAAGGGTCGGGCGTCTTATAATGCGTCAACCGGGGGTGATCTCAAAGCTCCCGTGAAGTCGGGCGACAACCCTCGTAGGGCCTCCTTCTTAGCACGCATGGGCAATATGCCTGGGCCTGAGATGAAAGACGGTAAGCCCACCCGGCTACTCTTGTCTCTGAAGGCTTGGGGCGCATCGTCCAAAGAGGATGCTAAGGCCAAAGCCAAAGCGATCTCCGCAAGGAACAAGAAATGACCTACCTTCAACTGATCAATGACGTTCTGGTCCGGCTGCGCGAGACGCAAGTGTCGTCTAGCAACGAAACGGCTTACTCGACCCTGATCGGGCGGTTCGTCAACGACGCCAAGCGCCAAGTCGAGGACTCTTTCAGTTGGAACGTGTTGGGGCAGACCATCACGGTCACGACCAACGCTGTTGATTACGTCTACTCACTGACCGGCGCAGGGCAGAAGTTCCAAGTGATGGATGTGCTGAACGTCACTGACTTAATTCAGATGCAGAACATCTCCTTCGTGGAGATGAACCGTTTTCAGAACCTGTCGGCCCCCGTCTTGGGCAAGCCCAACTACTACGCCTTTGATGGCGTGGACGGCAACGGCGACACCAAGGCGGTGCTGTTCCCACGGCCAGATGGCGTGTACACCATCCCCTTCTCGCTGACTGTGCCCCAAGCGCCTTTGGCCTTGGACAGCACAGTGGTGCTGGTGCCTGCTGCGCTTGTCGTGCAAAACGCCTACGCTCGGGCGTTGGTCGAGCGCGGCGAGGACGGTGGCCTTAACAGCTCCGAGGCGTACCAGCTCTACCGTGGGATGCTGGCCGATCAGATCGCGCTGGAGAGCACCCGCTACCCAGAGAACCAAGAGTTCATCGCCATATGAGCCAAGCCCTTCAGACCGCAAGCATCTCAGCGCCAGGCTTTTTTGGCCTGAACACGCAAGACTCGCCTTTGGACTTGGCGGCTGGCTTTGCCTTGGTCGCAACGAACTGCATCATTGACCAGTACGGCCGAATCGGCTCGCGCAAGGGCTGGGCACGGGTCAACGCCTCATCTGGTGCTCTCGGGGCCAACGATGTGGGCGTCATCCATGAGTTGGTGCAGGCTGACGGCACGCTGACTGTGCTGTTTGCAGGCAACAACAAGCTGTTCAAGCTGGACGGCTCCAACGCTGTGGTTGAGCTGACCTACGGGGGAGGGGGTGCTGCACCGACGATCACGGCCAGCAACTGGTCGGTGGCTTCGCTCAACGGCATCACTTACTTCTTCCAGACGGGCCACGACCCGCTGATTTTTGAGCCAGCTTTCAGCACCACGACCTATCGCCGAGTAAGCGAGCACCCCGGCCACGGCGGGACCACGCCTGCGGGCAACATCGTTATCTCCGCATATGGCCGACTGTGGGTTGCAGACACCGCCACCGACAACGTAACGGTGTTCTTCTCTGACCTGCTGCTTGGCTACAAGTATTCGGGCGGGTCAGCCGGGTCGCTTAATATCAACCAAGTGTGGCCCAACGGCGCGGATAACATCACGGGTTTGGCCGCGCACAACAACTTCCTGATCATCTTCGGGCAGCGTCAGATTCTGGTTTACGCAAACGCCACCACGCCTGGCTCAATCACACTGCAAGACACGGTGGGCGGCATTGGCTGCATCGCCCGCGACTCCATCCAGAGCACGGGCAAGGACGTCTTGTTTTTGTCCAACTCGGGCATCCGGTCGTTCGCCAGGACGATTGTGGAAAAGTCGGCCCCGTTGGGCGATCTGTCCAAGAACATCCGCAGCGACTTCATGGGTATCGTGGCTGGCGAGCCGCTGGCCAACATCAAGACGGTCTACTCAGAGGCCGAGGCGTTCTACCTGATCACGCTGCCGTCGGTCAAAGAGGTGTATTGCTTTGATACCCGTCAGCAGTTGCAAGACGGCTCGTTTCGCGTCACGGTTTGGAACTCGATTGAGCCCACGGCGCTGCTCTCGCGGCGCAACGGCGAGGTGCTGATTGGCAAGAACGGTTACATCGGCAAGTACGACACGTACAAGGACCACACCGAAGCCTACCGGATGCAATACTTCACCAACCACGCTGACTTGGGCAACCAGAACATCACGTCGCTCCTGAAGCGTTTGAAGGTGGTGGTGATCGGCGGCACAAACCAGTTTGTGACGATGAAGTGGGCCTTTGACTTCAGCACCAACTACTTGTCTGCTAACACGCTAATCCCCTCGCAAGGCATCGTCGAGTATGGCATTGGCGAGTACGGCATTGCGCAGTATTCGGACGGCGTGGCCTTGCAGACCTTATCGACCAGCGCAAGCGGCAGCGGTAAAATCGTGCAAACCGGATACGAGGCCAACATCAACGGCGCGCCGCTGTCGATCCAGCGGATTGAAATCCAATCCAAAGATGGGAAGATGACATGACAAATTACGTACAAAGCACCAACTTCGCTACTAAGGACGCGCTGCCGTCTGGCGATCCGCTGAAGATCGTCAAAGGCACCGAGATCAACACGGAGTTCAACAACATCGCCGTGGCGGTGGCGACTAAGGCTGATACAGCGTCGCCTACGTTGACATCCCCCACGCTGGTAACGCCTGCGCTCGGTACGCCTACAAGCGGTGTAATGACCAACGTGACGGGTCTGCCGATTGTGGCGGGGACAACCGGAACGCTCTCCGTTGCGCGTGGCGGTACTGGTGTTACAGCCTCAACTGGCACGGGCAACGTAGTGTTGTCCAGCAGCCCAACGCTGGTATCCCCCGCCTTGGGAACTCCGACATCTGGCAACTTGGCCAACTGCACATTTCCCACGTTGAACCAAAACACAACGGGCAACGCAGCCACGGCGACGAATCCGCAGTCAGGTGGGTCGTTTATCACATCAAGCAACATCGGCGGTCAGTCCGTCGCCTTTGCTACAAACGCTACGAACGCTACGAACGCGACAAACGCGACAACCGCTACGAACGCAACGAACGCTACGAACGCTACGAACGCGAGTGTCGCCAATAGTATTACCGCCAATGCACTTGCACAAATTTACCCAGTGGGCTCCATCTACATCAACGCAGGTGTGACAACCAACCCAGCTACATTGTTTGGCTTTGGTACTTGGGTAGCCTTTGGTGCTGGCCGCGTCATGGTCGGCTTGAATGGCAGCGACGCTTTGTTTGACGCGCTGGAAGAGACTGGCGGTAGCAAGGACGCTACTCTGGTTAGCCACACTCACAGTGCGACTTCGACGGTAAGTGACCCCGGCCACAACCACACGCTTTCAGGCCGCGAACACGCTCTTGCTTCTGGCAACGCAAACGAATTTGCCGACACTGGCGCTGCGGAAAGTTTCAGCAACAATACTTCCGTAAAAACTGCCACCACAGGCATTACGGTTGCTACAACAGTTGCTTCCGCAGGCTCCAGCGCCACCAACGCTAACCTCCAGCCGTATATCACCGTGGCGATGTGGAAGCGCACTGCATGATCACCCACCACTTCAGCGATGGTCTGTACGCCAAGCAAGCGGTTATCCCCGCAGGCACAGCCATTCTGAAGCACACGCATGAGTTCAGCCACCTGTCTATTCTTGCCAGTGGCAAGGTGGCGGTGATGAAGGGCGAAGATATAGAAGTCATTGAGGCCCCGGCCTGCATTGAGATCAAGGCTGGTTTGACGCACGGCGTCAAGGCGATCACGGATTGCGTTTGGTTTTGTATTCACGCCACCGACGAGAAAGACCCGTCAAAGGTGGACGACGTTTTGATTGGAGTTTGATATGCCATTTGGTGCCATTCTTGGTTTAGCAGGTGGTCTGCTCGGCGGCAGGTCATCCAAGAAAGCCGCGCAGACACAGGCCGACGCGCAGACAGACGCAGCGCGTCTAGCAGCAGATGAGGCGCGCTTTCGCCCACTTGGGCTTACAACACGTTTTGGCCGATCTAATTTTAGATACGGCCCTGATGGCCGAGTTACTGGTGCCAGCTACACGCTAGACCCGCAACTCAGGGGTATGCAAGATCGCTTCTTGGGTCTGGCAGGTCAAGGTCTGTCGCAAGCCGAGATGGCCCAGCAGCAGTTCGCGCCGTTGCAAGGCGCGGCGCAGGGTCTGTTTGGCCTTGGTCAGCAGTACCTTGGCCAACCCGCAGATCAGCGCCTTGGCGGCATTGCAAGCCAGTACTTGGGCGCTCAACCTGACTTCGGCGTGGGCCAGATCGGCCAGCGATTGCTCGGGCAAGGTCAAGATCAACAGTTGGTTGACATCGCTCGCCAACAGTTCGGCGCAGTCCCAACGGACATCGGCACAAGGGGCGCTGAGTTTCTTCGTCAGGGGCAAGATCAGCAGTTGGTTGACATCGCCCGCCAACAGCTTGGCCCGTCGGCAGGCGCTCAGGCGCTCACATCCCTCGGTCAGCAGTACGTGGCGCAGTCACCTCAAGAGGCCGCGCAGCAGTTCATGTCGCAGCAGCAAAACCTCTTGGCTCCAAGCCGAGAGCGTCAGTTTGCGCAGCTTCAGAACCAATTGTTCCAGACTGGCCGTGGCGGTCTGTCCGTCGGGGCCACAGGCGAGCGCCCAAGCGGTGCTGCGGGGCTTGGTGCTGCCAGCCCTGAACTGGAGGCGTACTACAACGCTTTGGCCCAGCAAGACGCTGGTTTGGCAGCGCAGGCGCAACAAGCCGGGCAGCAGCAAACGGCGTTTGGCGCGGGGCTGTTGGGCCAAGGTCAAGCGCTGGGGCAGAGCCAACTCGGCTTTGGTGCCGACTTGCTCGCACGGCAACAGGCAGCAGAAGCAGCGCGTGTGGGTCTGGGTGCAGAGCTTACCGCACAGCAGCAAGCGCTCGGCCAAGGTCAAATCGGCTTCGGCGCGGGGCTGTTGTCGCAACAGCAGGCGCAAGAAGCGCAGCGCTTGGGTCTGGGATCAGCGTTCACAGCGCAGCAGCAAGCCCTGGAGCAAGGTCGTTTCGGCTTCGGTGCGGACTTGCTTGGCCGTCAGCAAGCTATGGAGCAAGGCCGCACATCTTTCGGTGCGGGTCTGTTCGGCACTGGTGGCAACCTGCTCACGCAAGGCTACGGCGGTCAGACTGCGGCCTTGGGCCCGTATCAAGCGTACCTGCAAGGTGCAACTGGTCTGGAAGCCCTTGGCCAAGACCCGTTAAACCTTGGTTCGGCTTTGGGTGGGCGTATAGCCAATCCCGCAGGTGGTCAGGCACTCTTGCAAGGTGGTATGGGCGCGGCGCAAAGCCAGTTCGCGGCCAACGCCTACAACCCGTTCGCCACGGCGCTGACGGGCTTGAGCCAGAACCCTGCCCTGCGAAATGTGACCGGCAGCGGTTTGCAAGCCGCGTTTTCACAGACAGCCCTTGGCGGCTCTGGTTTTGGTACCGGTCTAGCGTACGGCAACCAAGACATCGGCGCGTTCATCTAAGGAGTAAGACATGGCAGAGATTGTTCAATCCTTGTTCGGCGTTACGCCGCAGATGTACCAACAGCAGCAGCAAGACCGGGCTGACGCTCAGGCGTTGCGCTTTGCGCAGCTCGACCCGTTCCAGCAAGCGAACTTCGCCATTGGCCGCGGAGCCAACATGCTGGGCGGCGCTATCGGCGGCGCTCTTGGTGGCCAAGACCCTGAGTTGCAGCGCGTCACGATGCGCCAGCAGATCGCACGTCAGCTCAACCCTGGCGACCCCGCCTCGATCCAGCAGGCCATTACTGCGCTGTCGCAAGCGGGCGACACTGAAGGCGCGATGATGCTGCAAGGTGAGTACCGCAAGCTGCAAGAAAGCGGTGCCCTGATCGGCCAGCGCACGGCTGCTGCGCAGGCGTCATTGGCGCAGGCGGCAGCAGCGCAGCAAGAGAAGGCCCCTAAGCCTGTCGTGGTGGGCAACGCCCTTGTTGACCCGGTGTCAGGCCGCGAAATCTACAAAGGCCCGGACGCGCAGAAGTATTCTGGTTTTGCACAAGAGCTTATCGACGCTGGGCTGACCCCTGGCACAGAGCCTTTCCAGAAGCGTATGCTGGAGTATGTCAGCGGCAAAGCCAAGGGTGTTGCAAAAGGCACTGGCAACGTCACCATTGGCGGCATCACCGTCGATACAGGCGCGGCGGCTAGGAAAGCTGGCGAAATAGTCGGTACAAACGTAGCCAACGTGGAGCAGCAATACGCTTTAGGCACAGCGTTTACAGACGCGCTTAATTTGCTAGACCAAGGCATCTACGGCGGCGCGTACGGACCTGAAAAGCAATTCGTGGCCAAGTTCGTCGGTATCGGCGACCCTAAAAAAGTCGAGAACACCGAAGTGTTTATGGCCAACATTGGCGAGATCGTTATCCCCCGATTGCAACAATTCGGCGGCAACGACTCAAACGAAGAACTGAAGTATCTGCAAAAAGTCGTTGCAGGCGACCAGCGTCTTGAGCCTGCGGCGATGAAACGCATTCTGGCCAGCGCTGAGAAAAAAGTGCAGAAGAACTTGGCTCGTTTGCAAGCGCAAGCCGCCGCAGGTCAAACTGGCGCTGCGCTGCCAATCGGTCCGATGACGCCCGCTGCCACGCCTACGCCGACGAGGCGTTACAACCCGCAGACACGCAAAATCGAAGCCATATCTGGAGATTGACATGCCCAAATACATCCAAGTAGGCAACGATGTTGTTGAGTTCCCTGATGACATGTCGGACGCGCAAATAGCGCAAGCGATCTCAGGAGAGCCTGCGGCTGCGCCCCCATCGTCGGGTTTCTTGATGGGCCTCAAAGACCCTATCACGGGTGGCGCTCAACTCTTGCCGCGCGCATTGGCGGGCGTAACCAGTTTGGGCGGCATGGCCCCAAACCCTGTCAGCCAGTTTTTCACCGGCGAAGCCCAACGTGTCGATGAGATGGCGCGGGCAGAAGAGCAGGCATACCAAGCGCAGCGTCAAGCGCAGGGTGGGTCCGGCTTCGATTTTGCGCGTTTGGCGGGCAACGTCATCAACCCGGCGAGCATAACCCCCGCAGCTAGGGCAGCGCAGTTGGCGCGTGCTAGGGGCTTGGCTCCGGTAGGGCAGGCTGCGGTTGCAGGTGCTGTTGGTGGTGCGATGCAGCCCGCTACGGGCGAAGGTACTTTTGGCGGTCAAAAGACCGAGCAAGTTGTCCAAGGTGCGGTTGCAGGGCCTATCGGTGAAAAGGTGGTCGGCGGCGCTGGGCGTGTGCTGAACCCTTTGGTCTCTAAAGCCGAATCTACGATGCGCGAACTGGGTATCCGGCCTACCACCGGGCAGACGTTGGGTGGCCAGTTCAAAACGATTGAAGAGTTTGCGCAAAACTTGCCCTTAATTGGATCAAGTATTGAAAACGCTCGCCAGCGGGTGTTGTTTGATTTCAACAAAGGCGTCATCAACAAGGCGCTCAAAAAAGTCGATGACAAACTACCTGCTGACGTTATCGGCCGCGACGCGGTTGCATACGCATCTGATCAGGTAGGCGCGCAATACGACGATGTGCTGTCGAAAATGTCTTTTGACTTGGACTTTAAGACGACTAGCGATATTCTTGGCTCGCTAAGTAAAGCCAAAGGGTTAGACGCTAATCAACGACAAAAAGTCACCGAGACGTTAAACGACATCGTGTTCGGCAAGTTTGCAGGTCAAAAACTTGACGGCCCTGCGTACAAAGGCATTGAAAGTGATTTACGTGCGGTGGCGAGTAACTACCTTAACGGCGGGAGCGCGTCCGAGCGTGAAGTAGGCAAAGCCTTGAACGACGTATTGGGCGTTCTCAAGAAAGAACTTTACTCACAGAATCCAAAGCAGACATCAAAGCTGCGGCGCATTGACAGCGCGTATGGTGATTTGGCTGTGATTAACGTGGCTGCGGCAAACTCCGGCGCAAGTAGCGGCGTTTTCACCCCGAAACAGTACTCTACTGCGGTGCGTCAGCAAGACGTGACGCGCCGTAAGACAGCCTTTGCAAAAGGCCGCGCAAAGGGCCAGGAAGTGTCCGATGCGGCGGTTGAAGTGATAGGCGACCCGACCAATGCAACAACTTTAGGCCGTGTTGCGGCTTCTGTTGGTGGTGGTTTGGGGATGTTTTCGCAACCCCAAGTTGCTATCCCGGCTGCGTTCGCCGTGCCTGCGGCGTATAGCTCCGGTGGGCAGGCCCTCATAGACGCTATTTTGCGTTCGCGGCCTGAAATGGCTAAACAGCTTGGCGGCTTGCTTTCGCAAAGCGCGCCAGTGCTTGGTGGCGTTGCAGGGCCTAGCGCCGTGGGGCAGTACAACCGTTCGGAACGGATGCGCTGACCCGCCTCACAGCCGCCCCTTAGGCACCTCGTGCTTATTGAGTTGCGGCTTGACGCTGGGCTTGGCTCGGGAGTAGATGCCGAACAGCTTGTAGTCAGTGCTGACCGCCACGCCCTTGGCCCTGAACGCAGGGTCCAGCAAGAAGATGCTCGGGCGGGGGTCTTTCTTCCAGTCAAACGGGCTCATACAGTCTCCACAATAGGCCGCGCTTTCTTCAGGCGCACGGTTTCAGTTACATCGTTCATCGCCGTCTCCAGCTGCTTGACCGTCACGGCCTCCAGTTGGGCGTCGTGAATCTCCATCGCCAGGTTCAGGGCCGTCAGCTCGTCGGCTCGCACGATGAAGCGGCTCTTCAGACCACGGCGAGCGAGCGTGAGCAGCGCGTCCTGCGCCGCCCGCAGCTCGGGCAGCCAGTCGCTGCCCACACCGCGTCTGGCCAGCGCCTCTGCGATGTTCAACGCGCCGATGATGACGTCGATCTCCACCTTGGTGGCGTTGCCCAGCCGCAGCGTGTTCATCGCGTCGTGGTTGCGTATCTTGATCGTGGCGCTGGCGCTGACGTCCTCAACGCGCATCAGGCTCGACCGCACCCACGCCATGTTGTCCAGGCGCACGCCCTTGGGCTTGTATTTGCTTTGTTTTCTCACGACAGTGACTTCCATTTGCTCTTGGGCTCGTTGGCCCGCTCGCAGTAAAAGTGGATCAGGAAGTTGAACACCTGCGAGTAGCTCATGATGATGCCCGTATCAGCGGCCAGCCGGTCACGTATCTTGTCAATATCGTTGCTCACGGGGATGGTGACGCGTTTGGTCATGCTTCATCCTTCGTGTTGCTTTTGCGCTCGCGCCAGATTGCGTAGCCGCACATCAAGCCGTGAAACCAAGCCACGCCGAGCATCAGCCATGTTTCAAAGTCGATCTCTCTCATGTGTTCCCCCTTGTTCGGATGGCGTTTGCCATTTCAGCCTTAGCAGTCATGCCAAGCCAGTGTGGATATTCTTCGACAACTTGAGCGCAGGCCTCACGCTCGGCCTCAACAGCCTCACGCATTGCAACACACGCAGCTTTTGTGCAGGTCGGGCCACATGAATGAACGTCCCACTTGTACTTTTCGTCTTGGTCAGCACGGACGAGGGCAACAAGCTGCTCCAGCCGGTCAAGCGGTGCGCCAGACCACTCGGTGTGTGCGCCGTAAACTTCACGGGCAAGTTCTATCGTGTCTCTCATTTCTTCTCCGGCAGGATAAGTTCAAGTGTTGTGAACCTGTGCATGTTGGCGCACAGGTAGCGACGGCGGCGAGTGCCATCAGAGCGCATACGGCTGTCGATGACTTCGGTGTAAGCCCCACAGACAGGGCACTTCATTTGTACCTCCGCAGCGGCTCAACCTTCTTCTCGGGCGGCGGCGGGGCCATCTTCTCGGACGGTGGGGACCAGCCCCACTTGCGCCATGTGGCCTGAACGTCAGCCCCGCTGCTCCACTTGAAATCTTTGTTCGGTACTGATGGGTAGACTTTCATGATTTGCTCCTTCGATTACTAAGTGCCGATAGGCACGGATTGCTGTCTTCAAGTCCGCTTGCAGACTCTCGATCAGCTCTTCTTGCTCAGACAACCGCTTGGCAGCGTCTTGGGCAAACTTCGCCAGGTTGTGCGCTTCCCACGCCTCAAACCTGTTCATGACTTGGTGGCCAGCGCCAGCAGCTCGGCCCTCTCTCTGGCCACGCGCAGCGTGTTGTAGCGCTGGTGCAGGCGCTCGATGATCTTGACGCGGCGAGGGCCAGCCATCTCAGTGTCCAGCAGCGCCTTGACGTCGGTCTCTGGCAGCAAAGCCAGCACTTCGTTAAGTTTTCGCCATGTGTAGCTCAATTTTCTTCTCCAGTTGTTCAATCAGTTTGGTCGTGCGGTCGTGTGTCCGCTGGGCTGCGTTGAGCTGGCGCGTCTTGTGCCGCAGCTCAGACTTGGCAGCCCGCAGTTTGGCTTTCCATTGGTCGATTCGTTTCATTTGAGGGCCTCCAAGGCGATTTGAGAAAGGGATAGCTTGTCGTGCAGCGAGCGCCAGATTTTCTGATCGACAGTGGCGTCGGTCAGAAATACGTAGCACCACACGTCATGCCGCTGGCCGCTACGATGCAAGCGCCCGATTGTCTGCTCATACAGTTCGAGCGACCAGGGCAGGGACAAGAAGACGATGTGGTGCCCACCGTGTTGGAGGTTGAGGCCGTGGCCTGCCGACTTGGGGTGGACGGCCAGCAAGGCGACCTCACCTCGGTTCCAGCGCTCGATAGCACCCTCGTCGTCGAGCGTCGTGAGGTGCTTGAACCGTCGCTTGAGTTCGGCAAGCTCTTCTTGGTACTGGTAAACAAGGAGGGTATTCGCATGTTGATTCTCGTCAAGCAGTTCTTCAAGGCGATCAAACTTGTGTGACGACAGCCAGATCGGGCCGTTGTCGGAATACAGGAAACCGGACGACATCTGCTGCAACTTCTGCGTGACGACAGCCGCGTTGACCGCCACCACGTCGTCCAGCACAAAGTCCTTCTTCATCTTGTTGTAGTCGGCCATGTCCATCTTGCAGCTCACCTCTACCGTGTGCAGGGGTGGCAGCTTGTCCTTGTACTCGCCAGGCTCCAAGACGAACGTCGCGGGCTTGATGCGGTGCATGACCAACTC
>Ga0209820_1000038_pt1 | contig 35446 bp, 56 predicted proteins | sample PPLLak21cMay2015_FD_187254 | JGI IMG/M metagenome (GOLD analysis project Ga0209820, IMG submission 187254) | Freshwater sediment microbial communities from Prairie Pothole Lake near Jamestown, North Dakota, USA - PPLs Lake P7 Core (1) Depth... | ecosystem: Environmental > Aquatic > Freshwater >...
GGCAAAAAAATTAGCTAAAAAAGATTACGATAAAGACGGTAAGGTAGAGGCACCTGCTGAAGAATACAAAGGTGCTAAGTCTAAAGCTATTGCAAAAGCAATGGGTAAAAAAAAGAAAAAAGCACCTATTACTGAATCAGAAGATGTTGTTGCATTTATTAACGCAATTTCTTCTAAAAACTACGCACAAGCCAATAAATATTTACATAGCGTTATTGAAGACAAACTTCAACAGAGAATTAGCGCATCGTTAAACGAACCACTCTTCTAATATGAAAGTTAATAATATACTACCCGACGAAGCAACACAGATTCTCTCTGAAGAATCTCTACAAGTTATTGAGAGTGCTTTCAGTAAGAAACTTCAATTAACTGTTGAAGCTGCTCTTACTGAACAGGATGATCTTTATGCAAAGAAACTTGAGCAACTTATTACTGCTATTGATAAAGATCATACAACTAAACTAAAAAGAGTTGTAGAAGCAGTTGATAAGAATAATGCTAATAAACTTGTAAAGGTTATTAAAAAGTACGAAAGAGAGCTTACAACAGAAGCTAAACAATTTAAATCAACACTTACAGAAGCTATTTCTAATTACTTGGAAGAGTTTCTTGATGAAGCTATTCCTGCACAAGCAATTGCTGAAGCAACTAAAAATAGAACAGCAAGAGAAGTTCTCGGTAATCTTCGTAAGGTACTAGCTATTGATTCTGCTCTCATGAGTGAATCTGTACAAGGCGCTGTTGTCGATGGTAAGAATCAAATCGATACTCTTACAAAACAAGTTCAAGAACTTACAAAAGAAAATACACTTGTTAAAGAGAGTTATTTCAAAACAAAAGCTTCTCTTCTTATTGAAACTAAGACTGCTGGTCTTTCTGATAAAAAGAAAGAATACATCAAAAGAGTTCTTAGTGACAAGACTCCTAAGTTTATCGAAGAAAACTTCGACTATACTCTTAGATTGTTTGATAAAAAGGAAAGAGAAAATATTGACATCCTTAGAGAAGAAGCATTTAGCACACGTAGTGTTAAAGCAGATGCTCCTGTCTTGAAGGAATCAACACAACAAAAACAAACTATTTCAGGAAATCCGTACCTTTCAGAGATGCAAAGGTATAAATAATATAAGTTAAAGATTTTTAGCCCTGAACATTGAGGTCCATATTAGTGACCTGAGTAATTGAAAGGAAAAACAAATATATAATTATGAGAAACATACGTCCAACACAATCATTCGTCGATAAGACAAGAGCGGACCAACTTCTTGAGAAGTGGGCACCGATTCTTGACTTTAAGTCAGATTCCGTTAAGGAAATTCGTGATGAAAATACTCGCCTTAATACAGCTATGCTACTTGAGAACCAAGAAGCATGGTGCTTTCAAGAATCCAACGCTAATAGCGGTGGTGTTTTTGGTGCTAACGCAGGTGTAGGTGGTTTCAATGGTAATACGCAAATCAATTCTACTGACTCTTATGCCAGTGGTGATGCGCGTCTTCCAAAGATCCTCATTCCGATGATCCGTCGTACATTCCCAGAACTTATCTCTAACGAGATTGTAGGTGTTCAACCGATGTCAGGTCCAGTAGGCCTTGCATTTGCTCTTCGTTACGCATACCAATCCCAGAACCTCGGTTCCGGTATCGATGGTGGCGCAACAGGTGGCGGTGTAGGTGGTAACTATCCAGGTAACGCAGGCGCACAATACGGTGGTAACACCGGTGCTATCGGCGCTAACGAACTTGGTTACCAATACCTCGACACTCGCTTCACTGGTTCTAGCTCCGCTAGACTTAGTGGTAACAGTGCATGGACATTCTCTGATCAAGATCGCGGCGTAGCCAACATCTTATCAGCGTTTGAAATCACAGGTAACATCCCGCAAATCGAAGTCAAGTTTGAGAAAACAGCTGTTGAAGCTGGTACTCGTAGACTTGGTGCACGTTGGTCCGTCGAACTTGAGCAAGACCTTAAGAACATGAATGGTATCGATATCGATGCTGAAATCACAAACGCTATGTCGTATGAGATTCAAGCAGAGATCGACCGTGAAATGATCATGAGAATGATTCAATCCGCCCTTAACGGTGGTTCATTCTCCTTCTGGAACCCTGCTTCAGCAGACGGCCGCTGGCTCGTTGAGAGAAATAGAGACTTCTATCAAAAACTTATTATTGAGGCAAACAGAATCGCGATTCGTAACAGACGCGGTGCTGCTAACTTCATTGTTGCAACACCACGTGTTTGCGCCATTCTTGAAATGCTCCCTGAATTCCAGTGGGTACCTGTTCAAGGTGACGTATCAACACAACCAGTTGGTATTGCTAAAGTAGGTTCCGTTGGTGGAAGATTCGCAGTTTACCGTGATACACGTACAGAGGTTCAGAACTCCGCACAATACTCAACTACACCAGCTTATTCTGGTGGTGTCGCCTCAACAGGTGGTATTGAGTATGCCCTTCTTGGGTATAAAGGTTCTGAGTTCTATGATACAGGTATCATTTACTGCCCATACATTCCTATCATGGTACAAAGAACAATCGGACCGAATGACTTCGCTCCACGCGTAGGCTTGCTTACACGTTATGGTGTCGTTGATAATATCTTCGGTGCTAATCTTTACTACCACGTTATTATTGTTCAGGGTCTTGGTACTGCGTTTAGTCCAGCAAACCAGAGTGTATATTTTTGATATACAACGAGTTAGCTGATCTCTAAAGGGAATCACAAACAACAAATCCCGAACCGTGAGGAACCGAAGATCCTCACGGTTCATTTTTGTTAAAAGACTGCGTTTTTATTAAAAATACTACCTAAGAGAATAAATATTAATATGGCAGTTATAGGCTTTAACAATCAAGTTCTTTCAGCGTTTGGACAAACACCTTCAAACCTTACATATTCACTCTCGAGTGCTGGTGAATATAAAACAGTAGAGTTACTTACTACAGGTACTAATACAGGCACTCTTAGTACTCTACGTGTACAAGGGTTAGCATTTAATACTCTTACGTCACCACCGTCTGGTACAGGCAGCTTTGTTACACTCTCAGCCGCCTCTGGTACTACATTCAGAGTAGATAGAGCATATAACAACGCAACCTTTGCAGTTATATATACAGATGAATCTTCTTCTATCTTTACATGCTTAACAGGTACTACACAACAATCTCTTACTGCAAACGGATTTGATACTTCGTATCCTGAGATAAAAAGACTATGGCAGCTTGGATACCGTTAATATAATATTTAAATAAAAAAAGAGCTAGTATTGGTTACTAGCTCTTTTTTTGTTGTTCTATATACTATTATATAGTAGGTTCTTCATACACAGGCAGTAAAGCTTGTAATTCTTCTGAGGTTAATTCCTGCACATCAGGAAAAAGACCTTGTTCAAGAGCCTCAAGTAATCTTAAAGACCATAGAGCAGTATATGCTTTTCTTCCATCAGTAAGATCTGTTAGAGAGGCTGTTTCTGGGAATCTTAATGCTCTGAGTCTTGTATGTTCTGAATCATCCCAGCCACAAGCTATAGTCTTTATTGTTAGAAGACCGTCAGTAGCTTCTTCACCAAATTGCTCTGTGAGTTGCGGGAGTTGTTCTATTAGTGCTTCTGGAAAAGCGAATGTTTTGAATTCTGTTGCGTATTTCATAATGTTATTTTAGTATGTTAATTATATATATCAATATGGTAGATTTAAACCTACACCTATGGTTTGTCTAAATAGCTGTTTAACTAAATTAGAAGTGTTTAATCCTAATGCTCTTCTAAAGATTACAGCAAACGCTGCTGTATCTGCTCTACTTGCTGTAGTCCCATATGTATTAAACAAAAAGCTATCTAAACCATTATTAGTGTATGGTAAATTACCTGTACCCTCTTGAACATTGGAGATAGTATTATTTTGCTGAAGACGAAAATTACCATTAGCAGGATCGTATATATTATTTGTTTGACCCATAAAGTAATTGTAACCTGATGGTGTAGCAAGACCATTAATTCTAGAGTATCTAGATGCATCTCCACCTGTAAGACCCATACTTCTAATAATAGTTTGTCCATTAGGTTGAAATATGCACAAGGATAACTTAGCGGAAAAATCATTTACTGTTCCTAAGTTATCCAATGTCGCAAGCAAAGTAAACGGTAATATATTTGTTGTTCTAAAGACTACCCCTAAAGAAGCTTGTGTCCAACCCGCTGTTCTCACTGGTATAGTTATTCTTTTATAATTTACGACTTGATCAAAAAATATACCAGATCCGTCTGATTGCCATGATGGGCTATTTACCATTGTTCCGTCGAAGACACCTAACCCTCCCAAACTATAAACAGTAGATCCTGTACCAGCATTATGAAGACTTCTCATTGGGTAGCAAACCATAGTATCCCATAATCCTAATTTTTTTATACCTACTATAAATTTATTAATTTGCTTTAAGTTTACGGGCAATATAGTTTTACCACTACCCACTTTAACTCTAGTAGCAAAAGCGATAGTATCTACATCTAATCCGTATGTTCTTGTTCTTGGCATATTATGGTAGGTTTAGATTTTTCCCAACTGTTTGTTTTATTAATTGATTAATGGATAATACTTGCGAAGCAGTAAATCTCTTCTTTGCTATGAAGCATACACTAGCTGTCCCTACATACGCACCACCTCTAGCAAAAGATAGTGTTATTGTTGCTGAGTTAAATGGTATATTAACAGTATTTGTCCCAGCAGTTGCTGCCGAGACTCCATTTCTATATATTATTGTTCTTTCACCAAATTTGCCTGTATATGTCCATGAATTAAATCCTGATAGAGTATTATCAGCTAGTAGAGCATTTGAGCCAGCGAATCTAAATTCTCCACCAAACCCTGTTCGTGGATTTAACCACATTCCATCAGTGAGTGATACTCCATCAACTCTTACACCCGTTGCGGTCAACCAGTTACCAACGTTACCTCCAGTAGTTGGCATTGTTCCTATAAATCCTGCTGATATTTCTGTCAGATCAAAGACAAATTGTGGACCTGTCATAGTAGCACCTAAAGGAAATATACACCCAGTATCGCTACCTGTTACTGTTGCTGTGAATGTGCTTATTTGCTGGTTATAACCAAAGTTTAAAGTTTTGAGAGGTACAACCTGGCGATCTGCTATTGAGTTGTATTTGTTACTATATAACCAGATCATCATATCATTCCATACTCCTAAGTCCTTCAACCCGATTACAAAGTTATCAATATCAACAGCATCAGTATTGACTATGTCAGAAAGACCACTAACTAGTCTGTATGTATTAACGATATTAAGATATCGCTTCGTATCAACATCAAATGTATATTTTCTTTCTGTTGGCATATTATGGTAATCCTAATCCTTTCCCGATTGTTGTTTTATATAGTTGTTGGAGAATACTGAAGTCTACATAATCTAAAGATACCATAACAAAAGATTGAGTGCCTATCCAACCAACACCAAAGTTACCTATACCAGTCTGTACAGCATTATTACTCCATCTACCACAGATCTGTATACGGTCAAAAATTTGATTGTTTCTAACAGTCGTGTTTGTTGTAATCGTACCGTTTAGATAGTTTTGAAAACCACTTTGACTCAATCGACCACCATTGAACCTTGATGTTTGATTGTTTATGGCTGAGGTGGTTGAGTAGCTAACGGCATTTTGAATATTTTCTATCGACCACGTATTCCCTGATGTACCGTTTGAAAATATGCTAAATCCGTGTCCATTCTGGTTGTAGCTATTAGTAGAAATAGATAGCTGATACGGATACCCGTTTTGTATAGCCATTGTAGTGGAATTTGCTACAGATGCTATAGAGATCTCTGATGTTTGTATCTGCTTTCTTAAAAATGCTGTGATATAGTTTGTCCCGCTAAATGTGATGCCGTTTTGCCCCCATGTAGGTGAATTGACTAATGCTCCATTAACGTTTTGCTCTCCACCTAAACTTAATATTGTGTTACCTGTTCCGAGGTTGTGTTGACTTCTCATCAGGAAGCAAATACTGCTTTGCCATAGATTTAACTGCTTCAATCCTTTTACAAAATTATCTATATCTGCTACATCGGTAGGAGCTAATTCTCTACCATAGGCATACAATCTTCTCAGATATTGCCTTGTCTCGTTTTGTAAGCCGTATGATTTTGATTGTATCATAAATTAAATCTACTTCTCAAAAGGTTATAACTTGTTGTAAGTTCTGCTTGTGTTAATGCTCTATTATAAACTTTTAAGTTGTGTAGTAATATAGGTTGATTTGTAGCGTTCAAACTAGCGTTAAAGCCAAGATTAGAACCTGCAATTGGTGGTATAAAGGTCCTATTTGTTTGACTTACTGATACCACGCTATTTAACCGTATAGCAGCCGTGCCTGTTGTGGTATCGAAAGTTAAAGTTATATTAGTAGGTACACCGTAATTTATGGAATTTGTGGGGGTTTTCATACTGAAAAAGTTAGGAGTACCTGATGGTATACTCTCACTATTCCAAAAATTACAACTACGATTATTGACATCTACACCAATTCTAAACCCTCTAGTTAGATAAACCTCGTTGATAAATAAGGCACTAGCATAAGGACCTGTACCACTTAATATTGTCATCCATGTATCTATAGTAAAGCTACCTGTTATACTATTACTGTTCCATGGCACTGAACCAGCTTGACCATTATTTAAAAAAATTGATCCTCCGTTAGAGTTATTATATTGTAGAGTTGATGGTAGTGCAGCATTAAACGAACGATTTATTAAATTCTGGAAGGTTGTAGACACTCTGGGAAAGCTAGCAGGTATCGAAGCGTCGAGCCATATACTTGGCAAGAGTGAATATTCGATAAGCTGTGTTGGTGTCATTGACCAGTTGAAGTTTTTTTGAGTTATGCAAAAATTATTAACTGTCTGGATAGGTACTGTTGGTGTAATACCTCTCACCTCACAAGCTTTCAGATACTCTTTTGTTTCTTTCTCTAAATTATAATATCTTTTTGCCATATATTATGGTAATCCTAATCCGTTTCCAATGGTTGATTTATAAAGATCTGTAAACTGAATGCCTTTATCATAAATGTCTATGTTAGCGTGTAATAAAAATGGAAGATTCCATGTTTGATTGTTAGTGCTGGTATACGTATATCTAAAATTAACTGTTGTTACTCCTCCATTCCAATCGAAGCTTGCATTGGACACAGATTTAGGTGTTTTGTTATAATACCCTCTTGCTGAAGATATTGAATTAATTGACATAATTACGCTCTTAAATGTTGAGCTTGTGAAAGAACCGAAGTTCAATTGCTGTGTTCTATATGCCAAATATTCTCTATTACCTCCAGGAAAGAAAAAGAACTTACCGTTTGACGTATTATGTCCTAATAGACCACCTGATGTATATCCATCAGTGGCAGAGTTATCAACAACCGCAACCGTGCATGGCACATTTGACAATTTTAAAGACGGTACATTTAAATAGCTATTATTAACTGACCAGAAAATTCCTGAATTGCTCCAGCTAGCAACATTCACGAGCGTTCCATTGTGATTACCTAACCCTCCCATACTATATACTGTCGATCCTGTACCAGCATTCTGATAATCTCTCAACGACCACGCTACCATATTCTGCCAAAGACCTAGTGCCTTCACACCTCTTGTAAACCAAAGCACTTCACATCTCCCTAAAGGATTAGTGACTCCTGCTCTAGCAAGATAAGCATCACCATCAGTATCATTAAAGCCCAAGCTAAACCTAGACCAAACACCAGACTTCTTTAGACTTTCTACTCTATCATTGATAGTCTTTACGGTTGATGGTGATACACTGATGCCATTCTCAATCTGAAGACGATTGATATACGCTTTGACTTCATTCTGTACTCCGTAATATTTCATAAGTTATTGAAATAAAAAAATAAATATTTTAGCTATCCGCTTTCAACGGAGGAACGGAAATTGTGGTGGTGTGGGGTGTGGTCATGGGGTTATGCTATTTTGCGCAGGATGCCGCTTGCGTCCTTTTCCGCTAGGTTTTTTTCGAGTTGTGTTTTTGGTGTGAGCATGGTGGTTAATTTGTAAATTCTAGCGTAAAATTTTGCACAAGCATTTCGTTATTTGATGATGGAGTATCTGTGACCGTTGCACCGATTGACGCTTGGATGAGTACAGATGCACTGGGAGCTGTAGTGGGCCCATCACTCACGGTAATAGTGGGACTAGCAAATAAATCAGGTATAGGCTTCAAAGTGGCCGAACTCGCAACCAATATGAAAATATCAACTTTACCACTACCATTATTTCGTATTACCAATGTATTTGTGCGAGTAAAGAAATTGCTATCTACTCCTAGATTTACCCATGCTGTAGTTTTGAAGGTGTCACTAAAATAAACTAGCCTTGCTTGTATATCTGATCCATTTTTGCCAATCTCTACGCATATACCAGCTTGCGATAAAGCATCAACGTTTTGCAGATATGAATTTGCAGCTCCGACAAAAAAACGAGCAATCGCATTCAAACTTGTAACGTCACGCAAAACAAAATATAACGAAGCAATGAACGGCCTAGCAAATGACATATTTTGGCCAGAAAATACATTGTGTATTTGTGTTGAGCCAAAGCTCACCGCGGAATATGTATTGGCTGCTATTATTGATAATGACGCGCCGTTGTTGTTAAGTCCTTGACGCACCGATCCAAATATAGCCACAGGTGATACGATTGATATAAACCTGCTTTTTGCGGCGTGGCGATAATGTAATTCAGCGAGAGCGACATCATCATTAGTCATCAAGCTATTCGGATCTGGCGTCCCTGTCCCTGCCGATGTTGGGCGTGCGGTGCTGGTAAAAACTGCGTTACCGCTAAAAGTATTATTTACTGTTAGTCTTGCTGGATCTGATGGGTATGGCGCTCCTTGAAATGCTATAGGCATAAATTATACTCCCTCCCAAAAGATGTATTGACTGGAAAGACCAGACAATGTGTTTACGGAGACATCTCCCTTGTATCTATCGTCAGAGAATTTCTCTCCTCTACCATCATATACTGCTGTTCCTGGGTATAACATAAAGTTAAACGAGTTTTGATTACAACCTAAGCCATATTTAACATATAGTGGTAAGGTTCCGAGATTTTGACCAAATAATGTAATTCTATTGGAGTTAGCTGATAGAACTTGTGTACCTACTCCCGTAACAGCTGTTCCTAGTGTAGCTCCGGTAAGAAAGTTAGATACAGACCCATACCCAACATCAAATGTTGTTACGCTATCTATATCCTTATCTAAGTCTCCTTGTAGTGCCATCGCACCACCAGTTTGAGCATCTATCGTAATAAAAGCATTAGTACCTGTTAATGCTGGTACTGCTGATATTGACGTGACAGGAGAGTAAGATGTAGAATCTTGATACCTTGAATAAACCGGCACTGTTAAGTCGTCAATGAATATCTGAAGTCTATCAGAACTTAACATTGAAGTTGTAGTAGCGCTAAGCGTAAGAATATTACCTGTTAAGTATCCGCCTTTAGTAGGATCAGCAAAATTGTAAATTATAGTGTTACTAGTTACATTAGTAATCAATAATATTTGATCTAATATAATATTAGGATAACTAGTAATCTGCACTTTTCCTACTGGAGAGGCAGTAAAGGCATATGTTGTTGTTAAAGTCTTCATTATCTTTCTTTATTTACTTAAAAATCATCCTACTGCAATAGCCATAGCTATAGCAAATGTTTCTGCCGCTAATTTAGATCCTCCAGCATAAGCTATTCCACTAGCACTTAAATTTCCTGATACCGATAATCGTTCGTTGGGAGTAATAGTTCCAATACCAACTCGATTACTGATACCATCAACAACTAATACGTTTGTATCAACAGTCAAATTGCCTGACAAACTTACAGCCTTTGTCAGGGATATGCTGCTTCCTGCGTTTAAATTATTTTGCGCGGCATTGGCGGCTAGGACATTTGATGTTATTTTTGTTTTTGCCATGTTGTTAAATTATTTATTAAATTCTGTAAGCCAGTGAGCGTATATTATGAAATCCAAATCCAGAACTACTAACTCCGCCGCCGTTAGTGATTTGAAATGAACATACATGATTATTGGTATTAACTGAGCCGGTTGGACCACCAATTAGTGATGGTATAACAGAGGAATTTAAATAGCCGCTAATTTGACCATTATAATAAGACAACTTCCAGTCCGCTGCAGTTAACCAAGAAGTATATGCTAATTGACTTCCCTCAAAAAAGTTGGTTCCGTCATGCACCCAAAGGCTTATTCCAGTAGAAGTTGCCTTAAATCCAAATCCTTTTTTATTTGGAACTGTTACTGGTATAGATTTATTAAACGCTTCTCCTACCACAAACCAAAATACAGCTGAACTATTACCAAATGCAATACGACTCATAACCATTTCCAACATAAACACTTTATTGTCAAATGAAAGACCGCTTGTATCACCACCAAGAAGAAATGGACTAACAGGAGCCTGTGCGCTAGTCCAGTTTAATATCTGATCTGATGCGGAATTATTAAATGCCGCGCCATCATTTGTAGAACTGGCAATTTGCCAAGATTTCCATTTTGGTCCGAATCCTAAAAAGTAATCATCGTATAACCCCTTTGTAATTACATGATTATCACTTAAAGCACTTAAACTTGGTTGCCCTGCAACTGTTAATTCTCCAGCTACATTAATACTATTATCTAACTTAGCACTTGTCACACTACCATCAGTAGGTATCATCTGCGATACTTGTAAAGTATTTGTGGGTGATATTACTACAGCCTTGGCTCCAGAATCAAGCGGTTCTGTAAATGTAATAGACCCACCGCTTACTGTATAGTCTACTACTGGTTCTTGTAAAGCACCATCAATAGCTACTATTAAAGCTGATGGATTTATAATATTATTTGCTCCACTAATTGCAAATGTTGATAGTATGCCGTTACCAGTTAGAGTAGTTCTAACTGGATCAACAACTGTCGCAACAGGATTCCCGCTTATAGTCATGCTACTAGCAGCTATATTACCAGAAGCACTAATACTACCTTGAATAGTAGCATCTCCTTGTACGTTAAACCCTGATAGTTCATATTGCTTAATATCTATAACAGTTATATTAGCTGATAGAGCTTCGAGATTATTAGTAAAGATTCTATCTGCAGTAAGACCGCCAAGAACAGTAACGCCACCGACAGTTATAGAATCTGTTGTAGTATTACCTCTACCTGTAACTGTACTTAAGGTATCCGTATCTGTATAAACTGGAATTCCTAGATATTGTGATGCAGATATGGTTCCTGTGACAGTAAGGCTACCATTCATGGTACCACCATTAGCAAACTGCTGAGCGACAGAACCACCGCCTGATGATAGCTCTATAACCCTACGTATGTTAGCGAGCTCTTGGGTGAAGCGGTTTGAAATAGATTTCTCTAAGTCCGTCTTAATTTTTTTAATACCGTCGTCTCCCTTGGGCTCCAGGGTCCTCTCAGTTACTAAGGCTGGTACACTGATCTTAATCTCATTAACTTCTTTAAGTATAGATTGCTTGCTCTCCTCTATAAGCTCTAATATATGAGACTTATCAGATGCAGCAATATCTGTAACACTTGATTCAATTAAAGTAATACGGTCATCATAATAATCTTTTATCTTACTTTCTGCTAAAGTAATTTTATCTACCAACTCAAGAGAGATACTATCTATAGACTCTTCAAGTTGTGTCTTTACATTACCAATACGACTCAGAGCTTTATTAGTATGTTTGGTAATAGAATCATTAAGCTCAACATTAGATTGCTCTAAAGCAGTGATGTGTGTCTCGTAACTACCTAAAGCTTTTTTAATTTTAATATCTAAATGTACTTCATGATCACTAAGAACTTTAGCGAGTGTTTTTGATACTGTTTCAAACCTAATATCAGCAGTTTTAATATTCTCACTATTATTAACAGCAATTTCTTTAAGTAGCTTGTCTGTTAAAATGTTTTGAGCGAGAGATGAAATATCTTTTTCAAATTTCTCTACTACGCTTTTATGTTGCGAAGCAATTTCTTCATTTAAGTCCTGTGTAAGTTTCTCAGCTAACCGATCAACAGTATCTGTAATATACTCATATGTTTTCTCGTTTTCCTGCTGATTATATGTAAATAATTCCTCGCGTGTATTTTCTGCTATACTTAGAAACTCCTCCAAAAGAACTTTTTTAAAGTTTGAAGCGGTTTCTGCAAGAACTTCTTTATCTCTACTAGTACGCTCTTTCTCCTGACGTATAGTTTTTAGTTGAACAGATTCAGCAAATTTAGTTGCTGCCTGTCTAGCTTGCTTAATTTCCTCTAAAATAGATTCTTTCTTTTCAAAGATAATTTCTTCTACTTCTTCATCTCTATTTTTTTCCTCTATGAACACTTCCTCTGTCTCACTAGAAGCTACCTTTATAAAGGTAGAATTTGATTCGTTAAATATAACTTCAAAATCACCACGTTGTATTACAAACGGTGCTTCTAATTCCCTACCATCAATTACTATAGGAATATTTACTACAGGATTTCCTTTGTATTCAGAAATCTTCTCTGCAATGTATTTACTTCCGTTTATTTCTAACTCATAAACATCAAAAAAGATTTCGTTGAAATCTTTAATTGTTAAGATGTTCTGGTTAGAACTAGTAAAGGTTGGTGTAACCTTTTCGCTAAACAGTCTCATTAAACATATTTAGTCCAAACTAAGTATATTACTACTTTATATTAGTGATATACCTTAACCGTTAAGCAATCCAATGTATCGCTCAATACGGATGCGTTGTAGTATAGGTGTTATGAATAGCTAGGGAAAGCACTAGATGTCGTCGTTAGGTGGCGTAATGATGATAGCGTCGATTTCAACTCTAGCGTCCAGACCACCGATAGACTCAATAATCGTGGTGAATTCTGGGAAGTCTCGCGGGGTGAATGGAGGGTTGCCTATAAGTGATGTGGAAAGAATCGCTTCGTCGCATGGGATGAAGTAACTGCCTGCGTGTTCGCCGCTATAAATGAGGTAGCTACCAGCCAACCAGAATACGGGCATCCCACGGTTTGTCTGCGCCTCTGCAATTGCAGCGTTGGCGACGGTGGCTTGCTCTTGTGTTGTTACGAATCCGATCATGGTAGTGTGAGTCCTGTGCAGGTTTCCCAGAGGTTTTTAATTCTTAGAGTCAAATATTCCATTTCTCGACCAGTCAGGGATAGCCCAAATCCAAATACCCCGAGTTGTGGGTTGGAGTACCCTGAAGGAACTCCATTAAGATTACTTGCCAACGCATAGATATTGTTATCTGGAACCGCCTCTGCACTCACATCTACTGTACGTACGTACGTAGGTGACACCCCACTTGAAATCCTTTTCATACCAGAAAGAGTAGTAGTGGATGTTCTACTAGCTATTGTAACAGCATTGCTAGCATTTCCGGTAGGAATATTTGAGATGTGCATGGTTGCTGCCGCCTGACCTATTATTATAATTCTAATAGAAGAAGCCGGTCCATTTACTATACGGAATGAAGATGTTCCAGAGGTACATCCATGACTATAACTACTCGGTAAGTTATTGTGTAATACAAACATAGATCCAGTTGAAGTATTAATTCCTGCGGATAGTGGGCTAATGCCAGTATCAAAATACCCTGTGCTTCCATCTCCCACAACATAACCAGATGTATGAGTGACGCCACCGTTGAATGTTCCACTCCCCAAAGTGATCATATCAATTGCATTGGCTGAAGCAACCCCCCATATCGGGAGATAGAGACGTTTCAGCGAGGAATACCAACCATCACTTTTACCTGTATTGTAGAAGGTGTTGATTGCACTCCTCTGCGTTACGCTAACAGTACCACCAGCACCTTCAACTGCCGCGATGTAGGCGGCGGCGTCTGGATCAGATTTGTCTATAGATAATAAAGAAAGAGATAGTATATTATCATAGATTTGCGGTGCTATTGATGGAATAGTAATAATCATCTTTGTGGTAGCATACTAAAATACTGCGTACGGCAATATATATTACCCGCTGAAAGAGCTACAGCAGATACTACAGCCGTATTAGTTATACCTCTAAATGTAAATGATTCGCTCGCACCAAGTAAAAAGGAATTATCTATTGAAAAATTACCATTATCATATATGGTTATATCGCTTGCAGTTCTATTAACGATAATAACTTCAGAACACGGAAACGCAGAAAGCTGGGTAAGGTTTGTTCCTATATTTTGTCTAAAAGATCTACAATCATTTTGATTGAAGAATGTTGAACCGTTATTTACTGTTGGAACTGCCGCCATATAACTATTTAATCTTTACACAATAAAACCCTACACTTTTTACTGTGTAGGGTTTATATTTATTTAATAATAATTATTGCTTAGGCGTTTTAATATGAGGTACATAACTATCACTCAACGTATAATGGAGTAGATCTTTATGCGAAGCACGCTCGGGGTTAATATCTAAACCACCACGTCTTGCATATAGACAACGTACAACAAGCTTGTCTGGCTTAACAACATCAATAAGACGTTTATAGATAGTTTCACAAATTTCTTCATGAAAGTGACACTCATCTCTAAAAGATACAATATACTTAAGAAGAGATATAGGATCTACAGTCTTAGGTCCTGACATATGAATATATACATCACCCCAATCAGGCTGTGAGGTAACTCTGCAGTTAGACTTAAGCAATGCACTGTGATAATAAACGTTATCAACTTCTGAATTTATTACTTTAAGCAGTTCAGGTGTTTCTGTATAAACACTAAATTCAACTTTATTTACAGGGTATTCTTCCTCAAGAGTAATATATGAACGCTGACGGAGAAGCTTTTGATCATGGCCCCACTCTGTATAAGCAGTACCCTTCTCACACAATACAAACTCATTACTTGCGACGGTAACCTTTACATCACATTCAAGTAACTCAGATAAATCTTTTGCAACACGCTTACCGATTTCATCTAGAACCTGTTGCGATGTATCGCCTAGCTTCGTCATATTGAAGGAGTTAAAATATAACTTATGAGACTTTGACTCAACAATATACTTACTATCACACGGGTATACAATCTTCGCTACACCTACAACCGGTAAACCAAAATTAGTTAACCCCGAAACTTCGTATGCGTTCCACGTATCATATCCTACAAACGGAAGATCTTCATCCTTAAGATCGAGATGTGTTCTATTTGATTGACGAGGTTCACGTACTAATAGTGAGGGGTCATATATTGAAGCATACTCTGACGATTGACCTAGATGCTTACTAATACGAGAATTATCTAATTTTACTTTTTTCTTCTTTGCTGCCATATATTATATTATATTATTAAATGTTAATATCAAGACCTTTTTCACCGAGAGTCTGCTTAATTATACGTAATCTATCTCTTACCGTACCCTTAAGAATAACAATTTTATCATTAGAGTATTTAAAATGTTTATTAAAGAGATCAATAATTTCTTCTCTAAATTTAGCGTTATTACTTCTCTCTCCATCATCCTCTAATACAACATCTTTAGGTGAAGTATAAAAAATAACATCATACTTCTTAATAGTATTTTCATAAACAGTCTTTGCATAATTATAAGCTGTTATATCAAGTCCATTATTACAAAGCCATTTAGTATAAACCAAACCATCTATCGAACACCTATCAAGAATAACATTATTATCCTTATGCTCTACAGAATAAGCATTTTTAACATGCTCAGACATAATCATCATCTGCGTTAAAATATTACCCTTTTCATTAATCGGTAAATTATATAAACGCTTAACAAGACGAGTAACCTCCGGTACAAACTTAATATCCGGATTACGTTCAGCAAGATAATTCAATAGAGTAGTTTTACCCGTACTTTGTGCACCACTAAAGCTAATTAACATATACTATTATAACGTTCGTTTATAAAAAAATCAACCCACGTACTTAAAGAAGTTTCCTTTAATACTCTATATGTATCATCCAATGTTGTACAGTGAACATTGTATGCTTTTGCGTCACAAATAATACGACCACAATCAACATACTCTGTAACTTCATGTATAACGCTACCTACATATAGATACTTACCTATACTTTCGAAAGCTTTAACTTGTGGATCTTTACCCTTCAATTCTGGATATACGTTAATAAGACCAGGGTGACCATTATAGATTTTAAATTCTCTACAAATTTCTTTAGGTATTATATTAAGCCAACCATGTAAAGTAATAACATCATACTCTTTAAACAGTTTACGGTAATAGTCTAGCTTTTGCTGATATGTATTAGTCTTAATATTCCAGTATTGAAACTCAGTAATACGTTTATCGTGTTTAGTTATATCTAAGTTATCGGTTAAGATTGCGGTAGGTTTAATACCTACTTTATCAGAAATATTAGCGATCTCAGAACCTGTTGCAGAAAATAAAGCGAGCCATTTCATTTGTTACAAATATTAAAAAACTCACTAACATTATACTCGATATCATACACTTGATCTACTGTTAGTTCTGCATCGATAAGGTCTGCTAATAACACTTTAGGTTTATAATATAAACCTATACCCTTAAGATATCTCGAACCAACAATACCAGCTACAACGGGGTTAGAAGTATCTACGCTACGAATACTAGGAATATTCTTATAGTGACTAAACTCTTGCGCGAGACTCGCACCTAAAAGATGGTGTGGCTTTTGCTTATTCCAAATATTATCAGCAATTAACATATCAATAAACTTACGACGACCATCACACATACGCTCAAGCTTAGCTTGGTTAATATCTTTGCTGTTCGATCTACCAATATACTGATAATATGAGTAGTCGAATGAGATAGCAATATAATCAGAATTACTCTCCATGAACTTATAACACTCAACAAGTTCATCATAAGTCTTACCCTGTACGACACCAATTTTAAGACCAGGTAATTCACTATAATCTTTTACAAATTTAGCATATGACTCCATAGTAGCGTTACTTTCTTCTAACACATCTGGAACAATATAATAGGTAGGTTTAAGCTCTGAAACATACTCTGCAAACTTTGAACTTTCAAATGCAGCACCTAATTCAAAGATAGAGTTATCAAGTATTACTTCACGACCTAGAGTAAGTGAAGCTTTAAAGAAGCTATAATATTCAGGGTGCGTTTCAAATAGATGTACGAGAGCATAATCGTAATCATTATAATTTCTGGAATGCTCTAAGATAGAGATAGGAGACTCGTGAGATACTAACATATAATTATTATAATGTAGTTCCTTACTGAATTCAAGTAATAAATACTTTATATGGCATTAATAGATAGCGTTGGAGGACTATACTCTGCTGTTAACAACAAAGTTGGAGCGTTAACATCAGTTGCAAAGGGAGCGTTGTGTTTACCTGCTATACTTTCAGGGTTACCTGGTATCTTAGGTAACGTAGCAAAAGGTGTATTAGGGTCTCTTAGGAACCAAGCCTTGGGGTTAATGGGCGGTGTCGCAGGAGGTCTTGCAGGGTTAATTACTGTCATTATTCAGGATGCCGTAGATCAAGTTACAGGTATAATTAAAAATACAATTAATCAGATATTGCAACTACAAGCAACTATACTTGCAACTATTGGATTAATTGAGGACACTCTATTGAATATCCAAAATCAAGTTAAAGACGCTCTTGATTTTGCCAAGAGTCAAGAAAACTGTAGATTTGCTGCTGCAGAAATGTTCAAATGTCTTGCAGGCTCTATTATTAATGATTTAAGTAAAAAGTCTTTAATTAATGCTAAATTTGGTACCGGTGATCTTGTTAGTAAAGCTATTAGTAAGCTCGCTAAACCAGGTAACGTTATTGAAGGATACACCAACAAAATAAGTAACTCAGTTGATAAGGCTACAAGTCAAATAAATAATTCAAAGTTAATATAATGTTAGATTCTCTATATATAGGTACTGTTGTAGGTAATGCTGATTACGCAAAAGATACAAACAATCAATACCTAGGCCGTGTACTAGTAAAGATACCTGGCTTAACTGTTATCGATAAAAATAACATGTCATATAAGACTGCTGGTTCGAATGTAGGAGGATCGTTGGATCAAGGGGTAATAAAGAAGGTAGAAGAATTCGAAAACATATGGGCATATGTTCTTGCTCCTATAACTGGTGAGAGTTCTATAGGTAAATATAACAGAACAAAAGATGCTTCTTCTCTTGCTGATGGTAATGATATGGGTAATTTCGATAACCCTTCAAGTTACACAACACCACCAGCATCTCAATTTTCATCGCAGAATTTTGATGGGTTTACACAGGGTCCCGCAGGTAATATGACCGCGGGAGTTAATCCATATGGTAATTGTTATGTTACAGAGAATTATTCTGATTCAGGAAAGGGTATGTTTAGTATACCAAGTATTAACTCAAAGGTATTAATCGGCTTTATTAATGGCTCAAGAGGCTTACCAATTGTATTAGGTAAAATAAACTCAGAGTCAGAGATAGAACAAATATACGGTGTTGGTGCTGCATATCCTGATTATCCTGGTATTTTTGAGAATACACAAGCTGGTACAACAACACCAACAACAAAAGCTACAGCAACCTTTACAAACAGATAAAATGGCTGATATTCCAATTAAAAATCCAAACGAAGTTAATAATTATAGAAATAAAGCTGTATGGAATCATACAGCTGGTGCACTTACATTTAATAATTCTACTGGTAGAGAATATGTTCATATAGCTCATAAGTCGGGGAGTAATCTTACATTTGCCAATCAAACAACGTCAGAGTTTAATCCTAATAACAGGCAGACACTCACAAACGGTAATACCTTTGAAACAACAAAAGGTAATAGACATATAATAGCACAAGAGATTGAGCAGCGAGTTTATGGTGATGTAACTATTCTTACAGGTGATAATAATCTGTATAATTCTCCTCTTTTGGATTCATATATGCTTGAGCAGAATAAATTAGCTGCAGCAAAAGCATCACCCGAACTAATGCAACCTGGGTTCGGTAATATTACGGGCGCTGTTTATGAGGGTAAAGGGGATTCACCTGACCCTGAAACAGGATCAACACAAGGTAAAAATTTTGAGCCAAACCCTTTACAGACAGACATACAATCTATATATAAAGAAACGCAGAAAAAATTAACACCGTATGAAAAGTTGATGGGTAATGGTGGCAATATAAAGCTACTATCCGGTAAGGATATTCATATACAAGCAGGTGCAGCAGTATCTAACTTTGATACACTGTTTATTAATCCAAACGGTAGAGCTGTTTCTGATAAACTAGAATACGACGGTGATAAGACAGTAACTCTTAAACAAAAATCTGCACCCTATTTTGAAGAAAAGGATGTAGCATCTGGTATACCGTTTGGTAATTTACATATTCAAGCAGGTAATAAATTAGATTTTAACTCCGCAGCTGGTGGTATTACTTTTGGTACAAGTGGTCCTATACGTATGTTAGGTCAAGCCATTACAACTATAGGTGGAGCACAAATTAATATTACCTCAGGTGCTGGTGGAGGAGCTACGGGTCATGTGTTTATTAAATCAGGTGATTTAGTAGAAATAGAAGGTGCTAATATTAATATAAAGGGTGGTACTGATGTTATTATAGAACCTGGTTTAAGTGTTGTAGGTAATCAAATAATCTCTGGAGATTTAGTTGTTAGTGGTAATTTAACAGTGCTAGGTAATATTACATGTAAGGGAACTATAAATGCTGATGTAGATGTAATTGCAGCTGGTATATCCTTAGTTAACCATACACACCCGACTGCGCCCGACGGACCTATATCTAAACCGCAGTAATTACTTTTTATATTTTATAATATAAAAAATCATAATTAAACAGCATATACTACCGATTATACCGTTTATAACCATACCTACGTTAAATCCAATATGGTATAACATATATAACGCAATAAAGATATAACCTAGTAAAGATAATAAGAACATAGAAAGACTTAAACCTTCTATGTTCTTATACTTTACAGTCTTATATATTTGCGGTAAATAGCAAACGAAAAAACACGCTGCATATAAAAAGCCAAATATCATAGAACCTCATCAACTAAACCTAAATCTAGACACTTACTCGAATCAAACCAGAGATCATGCTTTAGGATTTCGTCTATTTGTTTCATAGGAACTTTCGTGTACTGCTTATAGATATCTTTAATCATTTTCATAATACGGCGATTGTTTTCCATATCATCTTCCATTTCAGAAAACTTACCATAACTACCAGATGATAGTTGGTGTATAAGCATGAATGAATTTTTACCAATAAACCGTTTCTTACCAACTACAGAAATAATTGTAGCGGCAGATGCTGCAGCACCGTCAATATAAGTATGAACTTCAGATTTAAGATTTCTAATAGTATCAATTATAGCCATCCCTGCAAATACAGAACCGCCATACGAATTAATTCGTAATTTAATATGTGGAACAAAATCTGGACCTAAAAAGTTATATGTATTTTTAAGTTTAGCATCAAGTTCATATAGTGTGCAGTTAAGATCTAAAGCTGATTGCTCTGTTACATCAGCATAAAAGAAAATTGTATTCTCGACTACCTTTATACTACTACTTACAGCTCCACTAGATCCGCTCGTGTTAATAAAGATTTGTTGCATCTTATTATCAGTATCCTCTTCACCAGTATTGCTTCCTTCGTTGAGATTATATTTCCACTTCATATTCTTATTTAGTTAATGTTACGCTTCGCATGATGCACAATTCAAAATACTTCTAGCAAGTTCTTGTGCAGGGTTAGCTGAACGTTGATAGTAAAGAGATTTAATACCCTCTTGCCAAGCGAAGATAATTAACTCACTAACTTCTTTTGGCTTTGCAGTAGGTGGTACCATAAGATTGATTGATTGACCTTGATCAATAAACTTCTGCCTTTGAGCAGCTTGGATAACAATCTCTTTTTGCGAGATTTCTCCAAACGTCTTAAATACATCTTTTTCATCTTGCGTCAAGAATTTTAGATGCTGAACAGAACCACCGTGCGATAAGATATCTTTCCATACTTCAAGTGTATCTTTATCTTTAGTTTTTAGAAACTTAGATAGATAAGGATTCTTAAAGGTAAATTTACCCTTAGCTAGATCTTTAACAAAGTAATTACTATTGAGAGGTTCAATGCTAGGACTTACTTGACCGAGAATAAACGAACTTGACGTAGTAGGAGCAATAGCAATTGTTGTAGTATTACGTCTCCCATAACCCTCAAGTATAGGGGGTTCACCGAATATTTTAGCTAGATCTTCAGAAGCTTTATCACACTTTGTACGTAACGTTTTAAATACTTCACCGTTAAGTAGTTTAGCATCCATCGATTCAAAAGCAATGAGCTTTGACTGTAGTAGGGAATGCCAACCAAGAACACCGACACCAACAGCGCGTTGGTTAATAGCAAATTTACGCGGCGCTTCCATAAATGGTACACCTTCTGTTTTGTTAATAAACTCTGTCATTACTGCATCTAGAAAGTATACAAGCGTTTCAATCGCGTCTGTATCTTTAAGATCATCCCAACGCTCAAGGTTAATAGAGGATAGATCACAAACAAAAGACTCATCATCTTGATTAGATAAAAAGATCTCTGTACAAAGATTAGAATGATTAATTTTTAAGCCTTTATCTTTATAAACTTGCGGTGCTTGGTTATTAGCATTATCAGTAAAGAAGATATAAGGGTATCCAGACTCAAAACGTTTTTTAATAACCTGACCCCAAATCTTACGTTTATCTCTATCACCATCTACCATCGATGTCATCCATTCATCTGTAATAGTAACACCAATAGAAAGATCTTGAATGTCATTACCTTCACCTCTTATACCTAAAAATTCTTCTATATCACCGTGATCAATCGGTAGATAAGCTGCAAACGAACCACGGCGAACATTACCTTGTGATACATAATTAACAAGCGAATCAAATACAGTCAACTGATGATGAACTCCGGTTGCAGTACCACCTGAATTAATAACAGAACCGCGCGGTCTAATTGCACCAAAATACCCTGAAGTACCACCACCAATTTTAGACATAGCACCGATCTCACCAATCTTAGTAAGAATCTTATTCATATCATCAGGTACATAACTACCAAAGCATGAAATAGGAGCTCCTCTCTCTCTACCAAAATTACTCCAAATAGGAGTAGAAAGAGAATAGAAACCTTTATGCATATAAGATTCAAACTTATCTGCAAAGCCTTCTATACCTAAGTATTTTTCAGCTGCATCAGCAATATCTCTAATGCGTTGCTCTGGTGTTTCATCTTTTGTGAGGTAGTCTCTCTCTAGAAACTTTCTAGAGTCCTTGTTTAGCCAGTATATATCTTTACTCATATAAATTAAAATAGATCGTCTTCGCTGAATGATTGACTCTTCTTGGAATACTCAACAGGGCGTGAGTGGAAAAAGTCGGTCATATTATTACCAAGAAGCTCTTCTTCGAACCACATTGTAGACTCTAATATAGTAGAATCTACTTCAAAAGGCTTAGGAAGACCTATTTGTGTGAGTGAATCGTTAATGCGGTTTTTAATGAATTCTTTTAAAATAGGAGCAGATAAACCTGGTTCATCTATACCATTAACCATCCAATCAATAATTTTACTTTCAGATTTAAATGCTTCGTGTGCTGCTGTTATGATACGCTCTGTCAGCTCTTCGTCAAAGAGTTCAGGATGTTCTTCACGGATAGTATTAATAATTTGAATACCCACGAGAGCGTGAATATTCTCTTCGTTACGAGTATACTTAACCTGTTGATCAGTATCCTTCAATACATTTTTAAATCTAGCAAAGTGATTAATAACATAGAACTGAGAAAACAGAGAAACATTCTCTACAAACAAAGTAAACAAAGTTAATGCATAAAGATACTGCTTCTTAGAGTCCTTATAGAATCTATGAGTATACTTACGGAGATACTTGACTCTCCCTTGTATCCATTCCAGCTTAAGATTCTCTTCAAATATATCTTCAAGTTCGAGAACCTTGAGCAAACGTTCATACGCGTTGTTATGAATAACCTCTGTATTAGACATTACGATACCAAGATCGTATAGTGCAGGGTGAGGTAGGTTCTCACCTAACTTAGCCCAAAACGTCTTAACAGCAACTTCAATCTGACCAATAGCAGAGAGTGTACGTACTACAATTTCTCTTTCTTGATCTGTTAATTCAACTTTAAACTGTTGAACATCCGATTTAAAGTTAAATTCTTTATCAGTCCAGAACCCATTATGCATTGCTTCAATGAACTGATCAGTCCATGGATACAAGTTTGGTTTACGACTAATCTGCTCTTCAAAAATACTTTTTCCCATGGTAAGTTATTTAATTATAAAGGGTTCAATATCTATTACTGAGTTGGAATACTTTTCTTAAGACTCCCATTATTAATATTATAAATTTTTATAGTATTAAACATGCCATTCTGTACTGTTACAGATATTTCATTTTCCATTATAATAGGCTGAGATACTATTTTACCATCTACATTTATAATTCTATGTAATGATCCTGATGTTGCATCATATATTCTCACCGTGTTGTTACTACCAAATTGCGCTGTAAATCTCTTAGTCATAATTTAAATCCTTTATATTATTTATGAATACAGATACGTCAGAATCAGATTTATGGGTAGCAAAGTTAGTGGTTGATCTCTTTGTATTAGGGTTGTCTCTCATTCCATGATATATCATAATATCAGTAATTTCTTGCGATTCAACATCCATCAAATTATTATCTACGATATTAAGAATATTTCTTATCTCTTTAGCACTATAACCTCTTGTTATTAAATTCTTAACCTTTTTAGTTACATAATACTTGTCGAGGTTATCTACATCAGTATATTCTTGTACTCTCTTATTATAATAATCTTTTGTAAAATTAAAAGACTTACCGGAAATCTTACAGTTAACTGTCTTTGACATACTTTTATTATATATTACTCCCATGGGAATACAAGCCACGTTTTCTCAGGAACTGAAAATCCATAATAATCCACCATATGAGACGATTTGTCTTTTACAAATAACGAAGCGTATTCAAAATTATGTAGTGTGTTATGACTGTATAGTTTCTTAAAGATGCTAAATGTATTACCTGAATCACATATATCATCTACAACAAGATAATTGGATTTTGTTTTAACTATTTCAGGTTGTTGGTATATAACAAAGTTATCCTCTTGTACCTGGTCGTTATAAGTATTAACGCCAAAAGCTAATACTTTCTTATTAAGCTTATACCCTAACATTGTAGCAGGTATAAGTCCTCCACGTCCAATACCTATAATATAATCATAATCAACTCTAACCCTCTCAGCAAGTTGATCAACCATAAAGGCAATATTTTCATAACTAACTGATTTTTTAACCATGAGTGATTATAGCTATATTTTTAGTGTTTATCCACTAAATAAAGATAATGAGTAAGTATGGTTATGAAGAGCTTCAAGTGCTTTATGAAGACGGTTTCAGAGGTGATGCTGTTAATCGTAATACTAATTACGACTACGGTGGTAAGAATGCGTTGGGTCTTTCCGCTGAATGGCCAGGTTTAAGAGGTATTAAAGCGCAACCGCTAGGTATACCTACAGGGGATTATTATAGTGGTGAAGAGGAAGAAAAGGAACATGATATATTGATTCCAAGCAAACTACTTAAAGCAAAAATTAACACACTAATAGATGATGCTTCAGATCGTGGTATGGGATATGCTGTTGAGCATCTACATGAACTGTTAACATTTATTAACAATTATAAAAAATAGACTATTTAGTTTTACTAATTATTAAGTCTAGTATATGGTCAGCAAACCAACATATTGCAGCACCGTATGTTGCGAATATAAAAGTATTAAAAGGTCCTACTATACCTGTAATAGCACCAGACCAAAACCCTAAGCATAAAGCACAGGAAAATAGTTCTTTAAAATAACTATACTTTATTAACTTATCTCTAAAAAAAGAAAGTATAGATCCATACTTTAATATAAAGCATAGACCTATACAAGAGAATGTATATAGAAATAAATTATCCACAGATAAGAGTTTCGTCTTTTGGCTTATCTAGAGCTCTTACAGCATCTGCAACAAGCTCAAGTTCGCTCTTCTTAACTTTAATCTTATTACCATAATCATCGAGAACCTCATATGTATCCTCGTCAATTTTAGTAATTATAGGGCAGCAATTACCTTTACCGCATAATTGAATTTCACGTTCTGATAGTCTCTTTAACATATGTTTATTTACTTTATGCGCAAGATTTTACAAGAGAAGATTCTTCATTTCTTCTAACTAAAAGTCCATCTAAACCTTTACCAACCCATAGCCGTTTCATATTAATAATTTGTTGTGCAATATAGTTATATATATCTGACCTGTTAGAGATAATAGCATTCTTAATATTAAGCATTTCTACACGTGAGCTACCAACAGTACTACCACCACGGTTAAAGACTAAGCTAACAAGCGCACCAAAAGCATCTGGATGTAATTTATCTGAACCAGGGAAAGCACTTTTAGTTTCTCTGATAAATCGTGGTAGGGTTTTACCTTTATAAACAACTTCAGCACTCGTCCACGGTATAATAATATTTTTAACGCTCGCAATAGCTGCTTTTGCACTAGTACCTTTTTTACCGAGATGTGGAACAAGGTGGCTATAAGAGGTTTGATCAATTATTCCTTTCCAGTCAGCTTCAAACTGAGCGAGTGTATTATAACCTAGATCGTAACCTATACCAATTGTAACACCGCTCTCACCGCCTGGGTAGCACGGATTCTTAAGTTGCTTATTATAATAAGCTTCACCACCACCCACTTCATATTTTAAAATAAGATTATAAGCTTTATCTGATAACGGAGAAGCTGTAATAGTAACCTGTGGTGTAGTTAGCTTAGAACTTACACTTTCTGGTGCAAGTTTTGCTCTTATTGCTTCCCATGTAACCTGACCATCTTTACCATCTACTAAAAGACCTAACGCTTTCTGTACTGATTTAATATATTCGTCTTTTCCTTTGAATTCCATAACACAAGTATTTACTCCTATCTAACATAAATACTATATATGGAAACACTAATACAACTAGTACAGAATCAACCATGGTACAATATACTTGCAGCAACAGTTGCTCTCGCATCTGCTATCGCTGCAGTTACCCCAACACCTAAAGCAGGCACAGTCCTCGCAAAGGTCTATGGTATTATTGATCTTTTAGCTCTTAACATTGGTAAGGCTAAAGACAAAGGCAAATAATATATGGATATTGTTGGCTTAATAAAAAACGCTTTGTTAGCTTTAACTGCTTATTTAGAGTTAAAAAACAAAGCGTTTTTTTATGACATTAGTGAGAAATCGAGAACCAAACAGAAAGAACTAGTCAATGAAATTGAAAAATTACGCAATTCTAAGTCAAGTAGTGATCATGATCACGCTGACATCTTGCTTGCCGATCTTCAAGAAGAACGAGCCTACGCTAAGAATTTATCAGCCACCTACACTATTTCTAGAAAAGGGTAAAACGATTACTACTAAAGAAGGTTATTATACACCTCAAGAAGATGAAACATGGCATTCACATGAGCGCTATCGTAAGCTTGAAAAGCAAATCTTACACCCTGGATACTAGATACATAAAATAAAACAAATATTTTTGTTTTTAAAGATTGTAAAGTGTAATAAGCTGATTAAATTATACGTATGGAAGAGCGTATTTATATTACAGAGAAATTTAAGCAAGAGCTAGCTAACCTAGGTTGTGAGGCTGTCGACTATGTTACCAAGTACAAAGTAGAAGGTAATAAAGTATTTTTTACAGCTAACAAGTGTAAGTTTCATCTTACTAAAGCTGAACTAGAAGAAGTAACCCTACAATAATATTATAAAATATCGTATGCTCTCTCCACTCTAACGCCGTATGTTTGTGTTAGGTTATTAAGAAATTTTTGTTGTGACGGTGTTACACTGTCAACTTTATAAAAATAAGCTTCACCACTACCGGATTTAACTACATGCATAAAATTCATTTCCTCGAGTACAACATATAAAGCGCTAAATCCTTTCTTAAGAGATACATTAAGTGCGCGTTCATCATCTCGTGTTAATTGACCTGTTTCATCTTTATAATCATAAGCTGCCATAATTATTTCTTTAGCAGCTTGAGCATGACCACCGGAACTAAATCCTGCTGTGGATTTATAGTTACCAGACCGATCAACCCAAAACCCATACGGTGGTCTCTGCGGTAGTTCCTGTGAAACCGTTAAACCTAAAATAGATGGTCTAACACCAGATAATATATTTTCATTTAAAAGATACTGCTTAAATGTAATCATACCTATAATATTTGTTTATTTTACTGTTGTAGAGAGTCCTGGCTTAATAATACTAGATATACCCTGTATATATTCTACGATACGTGCATCTGAACCTAGACCCATCTTTTGTAATTCAGATTGTAGAGATAATAAAGCTGTTGACGCATCATGGCTAGCTGGACTAGTACTAACAGCCTTAGAACCACCTTGAGGTCCTAAGGACGCAACAGTACCAGTGTTTATAGGATCTGTAGTTGTATCATTTGCATCCTCTCTATACATGTTATCATACATTTCAGAGAATACTTTAAAATCGTTTTTAGTGGACATATACGTGTATTTATATTTGAAACTTGTAATAATTTCGTATACTAGGAAAGTACTCAGCAATTATATCATTAACTGCTTGCGCGCCTCTAAACATATTAGAATTATATGGTATATGATCATCATAATCTAAGTAGTCTATTTCATCAGCCCATATATCAAAGTTAAAGTAGGGGTGATTCTCATCTACAACTACGTGTAGTGGATCGAGAAGATTAAACGCAGGTCGAGTATTTGAAATAACAACCTTACGTACTTCTATTTCACCGAGCATAGGGTCATCTTCACTATAGATATCATAATCTATATCAGTAGCTACTATCTTAAACGTTTTATATCTCATTACTTTATATTTATATTAAAACGGCCTGAAGGGCCACCCGCCGCTCACTGGTCATTCTGGTCTTAGTGAATCAGTGATCTTGAGTTTTTGTGTATTAGTCATCTATTCCAATCCATAATATATATTCACCTAAGAACTGAGGTAGTACATTGCTAATGGTATTCTCAACGTTTGGTTGGTAATTATCATCACGATAAGAAAGAGGATCTGAACCTAAGATATCAAGATTAAACAAAGGATCTGATTCTGCTATAACCTTTATAAACCAATTAGAACGCTGGTCTGTTTTCGTTCTACCCCGGTATATAGAACGTTGATATATGTCAGTACCAGGTATATTACTATAATCACCCTTACCCTTACCCTTATATATATATAGTTGAACCTGGACGCTCTGTAGTTATATTTACTGCTCCTAAACCAAAATGCCTAATACGATAATCTATTATATAACTGTGTAGCGGTAAGTAAAAAAGTATTAGTTTATATCTCATAGAAATGATGATGTTTTATTTATCGTAATAGCTAGGTCTTGATAATTCTCGTCCTATATTTAATAATGATCTTCCTAAAAACAGAGGTACTAAATGACCTGCTGTAGTATCGATATTTGTGTGTAAGTCGTTATCTTCACTATAAAGATTAGAATAAAGTAAATCAATATTAAAGAAAGGATCTGATTCTTCTAAAACTTTCACAAACCAATTAGAACGCCTCCATGTACGTGTATTATTTACTAAAACTAACTGTTCACTTTCATACACGTTAGGCATACCAGCTATACTATAATAATCTCTATCGTCGTCAGAGATAGTAGGTCCTGGCTTACTTGTTGTTATAACTGGTATATCCAGGATATTAAAGTTAGCAATACGTGAGCCGGATGCAGGGGATTGCTCGAGAGGTAAGTAAAAATATATTAGTTTATATCTCATTGAAATAGATAACCTCTTCTTTTAATTCTATTAAGACCTGGATCTAAAGCACATATCTTAATACCATTTACATATACCTCACTAGCATAATCTTTCGAAATCATAGCAGGACCATCGAGTCGGTGCGGCACACCATTTTGATAATATACAAGATAATGATTATCCATACCTATATGACTTTCATCAGCAGGACCTTCTTCAACCGGACGATGACTTCTCCCTTTACGTATATATTGATACCCGCTGATTTTACCGTTCCGATAATATTCTATTATTGCTGGACCTTCTTTTACATCACGGTTTAATACATCATCCGTATACCACATTTCTTGTTTTAAATTACCGTTTGAGTAGTATATAATTCGAGCAGGACCGTCATCTCTTGTTATATTCTTACCATTAGGTGTAGTACTGTATACGGTAGAATGATCTTGTATATTATCTATCTTATAAAGATTTCCTACCTTAGTTATAGTTAAAGATAAACCTGCAACCAATGAAGTACCTGGTAACTTACGATCATCAAAAAATACTGTTGTGGTACCACCAAAAGCACTAGCAGTCTCTTGACGAGCCCATATAAACTCTTTACCGTTTAACTCAGAATTAGGATGTGCGGTTAGTTTACCTAATATATATGTACTATAAACATTACGACCTTTAGACTTATCTGCTTTATATATCTTACTAAAGACAGCACCTGCTCTCTCTTCGAGTATATCTAAATTACGACGGGTAGTAGTCGATAATATCTTCTTATCATCCTTATACTTATTATAGTCGTATTCTTGAATAGGTATACCTTTTACAACGGTGTACTTACCTATAGACAACACACCGTTGTTAAGATTCTCATATACGAGCTTTAAACTATAATCCATCTATTATATTTAGTTTATATAGGTTAACTTAGCAGTACCTTCCGCATCTATCTTAATGTATGTACACATCTCATCACAGAATGAGCCAGAGTTAATATAATTACACTTATATGTAATATCATATCTCTCTTCCGGATAATGAGTATGTCCAGCCATGATAACATCGTAACTATAGCCTCTCTTAGCAAGAAACCTTTCTGACACTATATCCTTAGCTCTAACCCATGACTTAGACCATGCCTTTAATCGACGTGTTAAAATATTCTTTCTATCGATTACCTGTATACAATAATATAAACCAGTAAAGATAGAGGTAATCATAGGCTTAGATTGTATCCAATGATCATATTCATCGCCATGCTCGCAGAACATCCGCCGCTCATTAACCACAAAACTGTAGGACTTAGTAAACTTCATACCGGTAATAGCGGCAAGAAACTCCGCACAACCATCGTGATTACCCCTTACTAGTATAACACGGCGTGTCTTCGATAACTTTCGAATACGTGTTAGTATCTTCCAGTCCTTCTTGGTATATCTATGAAACGAATGATTATCGAATAAGTCGCCATTTATAATAAGAGTATTAAAGGGCATATCTAACACTTTGAGTACCTTCTCTCTGTCACACACAGAAGAGCCGAGGTGTATATCAGATATAACAATGGTATCGATCATCGCTGATATTTAGAGAGCCCCTATATAGAAACCACAGAATTTTGCGCAAAAAAAATTTTTTAGATACCGGAGATTCAGCGGGACCTTTTTGAGAACCCTTAATGGAAGTCTGAGGATTTTGATAAAAAAATTTTGGACATGGCTCCAATCCCCCATTCTCGTGGTCTCGCTAGTCAGGCAATTCGGAGCGCTGACGTGCTCTAGATAGCGTAGGAGCTAGCGTACAATAGAGCATGGACACACGCTTAGCTGAGATCGATAGAGCTTATAAGAAGCTCATAGGAGAAACAAAGAGCCCTAACCAACACGGTGGTCAGTTAGGACTTGTTTAGTAATTGGGAGACGTTGGGGCTCCCTTTAAGTTAGATACCGCCTTGAGTCTTAGTCGTGTCGCGGTTAAAGCCTCCTAGGACGTTAGGAGCTGGCTTAGGACGTCTTACGTTGGCTACGCTTGTCTTGTCATGAGGTGTGAGTTGCTTTCTGATCTCTTGAGTGTTGCGCTCCATAGAGTGACGCTTAACGTTCTCAGCGTCCTCTTCCTTAGGCTTGCTACCCTTCATCATCTTAGTGATGTGCTTATGAGCTTCATCAGCATCAATGTCACCGCTGTGTAGCTTAGTTAGGATAGACTTGAGCTTGTCTTCACCTTCTTCATCCTCATATGGTTCACCATCAACGTCCTCGGCGTCCTCTGACTTAGGAGCAGATGAACCGCCACCAGCCTTGAGAGGGCCTCCTGTTGTGATTACTCCGCTATTGGAAGCTTCCATGAACACTTCCCACATCAATTCTTGGTCTGTCTTTCTTGCCATGAGTATATTTAGTCTGCTCGGTACTGATTGTTAACAATAAGGCTTCTGGTTGTTGATGATCAGTACCCAGACAATGACGATGATGAGTAGTATGAATAGCATATCGTTACTTAGAGTAGGTTCTTATCTCGGTACTCCTCTATGGTTGGAATGGTATCACGGTAGTACTTCAGATCAGCGATGATATCATCTAGGTTCTCACGATTGTGTGCGCATTGATGATCCATGTTCTTGTTAACAAGCTTGAGGATTTGCTTAGCGATCTCTTCGTGTGTTGGATAATCTTTCATACTCTTATTATATTAGTGTTCCTTGAAGTTCTTTTCCTTCATCTGTCAGCTCCCAGAAGCCAGAGGTGGATGGATAACGCTTAAGCAGTCCCAGAGCTTCAAGCTGGCGTATGGTTCTAAGCTCGGCATCAGTGTAAGCGAAGATTAACCTAGTACCATTACCGATGTCCTTTGTCTTTGGCTTAACTAGGTATCTCTTTTGATTGCCAGTGAGCTTAACTTCGTTCATACTCTTATTATATTAGTGTTCCTTACATGTAGACAAAGACATCACCAGCGCACTCATGACCCATGATGCGATTGACCAGGATCCTAGCGTGATGGATTGACTTAGCCTCGACATCCATACTGCTTGTGCCTTGGTAGCTATCGAAGAACTCTACGTTATACATTGTCATACTCTTATTATACAAGGGTTCCCTTAGAGTGCTCACGCTCTTTCTTACGGACACGTTTAATCTCATCTTCACAGTAAGCTTTAATCTCGTCATATTTGGCATAGTCGGCCAGTCCTTTGCTGGTCAGGCTGTAAGCCATAATAGAAATTACCGCTTCGTAAGTGCCGGTAAGATACGGATAGTTGATTGGTTCTTCGTTCATACTCTTATTATACTAGTGTTCCTTAGTCAACTTCAACAACGAAGAATGAATGGATATCGGTATCTTCATCATATTCAACTCGAGTGTCACCGATAGTAAACTCATCTCCGTGCATCTCTACTAATCGAGCGAACTCAGTGACTGTTCCGAACAGCAGCTCGATCATTTCTTCGTCTTGGCAATTACCTAAATAAGCTTTAGTCATACTCTTATTATACTAGTGTTCCTTTATTACAGATCCAATCCAACCGTTGCTCCAGCTCTGAAAGCCTCAGTTAAGGCTTTCTTTAGAGCGACTACTGACACATTATGAAAATCTAATGAGTCGCTCTTACGCTCTGAGAGACTCTCAATACCCAAATACTTGCTAGCGATTCGCTCCAGGAGCTTATTAAGTTCTTCGTTCATACCATTATTATAGACTAGTTCCCTTAATTATTACTGTATTTCCTCTCTCTCCTACCTCTACATCTACACACTCTACATCTACCGTATCTATTGTTCTCTATAGGATTATTATAGATTCTCTGGTATCATACAAACCTATCTTTTATACCGCTTCGGAACTTATTCAAGTTTGTTTACTATTCAATTTTTACTAAAAACACTCTATTTTTCTTATTTTTTACTACATTTTTCTCGTAATATACGCAAAGATTAGAAGCATAACTACAACCAGTAATAATCCCACACCCATATGGTCTAAGTAATCTTTGTCTTTAATACCTTCTTCTTTAGGTATGATTACTACTGAGGCTATATTATCGTTCATACCTTATTATATCAGAGTTCCTTAATATCGTAGTGCTCCGACCATTTCCAATAGAACCATTTACCACCCATAAACAGATAGTTGTAGTCTTGAGAGTCAATGTCTTTGATATCATCTACAACGGTTATATTAAGAGGCTCTTTCCGATCGCGATGATACGCTACAGTCGTTTCAAGAGTACTAGCAAGACTAGAGATACCACCCAACTCAATAAGATTGCTAGCAGCGCTTTCATTGTTGTAGTGCGTTTTGAGTAGCTCTCCGTTGTGCTTAAGATAGCCATCCCAGTGGCAGTAAATTGAACGAATTTTACCTTCAGGAGTTTTAATTGAGATAGTAGAGCGTGTTGACATACTATTATTATACGGTTGTTCCTTTGACTTCTTCCCACTTACCAATCGTGCGCAGGAATGCTTCGGCGCGTTGAGCTGCGGTTGCCATATACATACTATTGTTTCCCTTAATAGTTACGTCACAAAGCTCGTTAATATATCGGCAATACAGTGCGTGATCAAATATCTTCTCCGCTTCATGCATCGCGTTGAGGTCGTTGAGGTAGTCGGGGAGATGTTCAACAAAGGGAACAAGAGAAGGTTCTACAATGGGCCATGCGTCTGTTTGAAATTTCCACCCATACGAAGCTGCATTTCCCCACTCACTGCTTTTGTAGAATCCTTGCAGGACTGGTTTATCGTGATATGTCATGTAATTATTGATTTTTCCAGCGGCTTGACGACTGAGAATAAACGGTTTCCCATTTGGCATTCTGAGCCAGCGAGCAATCATCATGCTCCTGAAATCGTCTCGCTTCAGTTCATCGAGAATTTCCACTGGAGTCACGCTGCGCCAGTATTTTACATCGTCTTGGGATAATCGCCACTGCTGTTCGCAAGGAACACCAGCCCATCCGCACGCCTCCGCAATCGCTATTCTTTGTTGTTCTTTGTTCATACCGCTTGATCTTTTATAAATTCATAACCATCTTGTTTTAATGACTGCATCTTATTCTCAAAGTTTTCCCTGCAGTTGAAATTATAAGTGATGCTTGGGTGATCGCCCAAACCATAAACCCAAATAGTTAAGCTATTACTATTGGTAAAGAACCAGTGAGTGTCTGCGTTTATAGTTCGTTCGGGTTGGTTGTCCATTTACCAATCGTGCGGAGGAAAGCTTCTGCACGTTGAGCTGCGGTCGCTGTCAATATTTCCCATTCGCCAGACATACCCATTTCATTCAGGTGGTAACAAAATTCGATGCCTTTAATTGGTCCGATAACTTTCTCCGCGTCATGCATCGCGTTCAGGTCATTGAGGTAGTCGGGTAAATGTTCTGGCATTGTGAGTAATGTTTTACCATCTGGAGTCACCCACATAGGTTTATGTCTATCTGTTCTTGCTTTAAACCCACACGCTTCCGCAATGGCTATTCTTTGTTCTTCTGGTTTCATTACTTCCTTAGTATATTAGAGTTCCTTAATCTATCCATTTACCAATCGTTTTTAGAAAGGCTTCGGCTCGTTGGGCGGCGGTTGCGTGACATACAGAAAATCTACATGGTAGAGGATTTTCTAATCCGTCGTTATCTTTAAATGTCACATCACAAAGCTCATCCTCAAAAAGTTCAGATTGCTCAAAATCTAATGTTTTCTCCGCTTTGTGCATCGCGTTAAGGCTGTTTAGGTAGTCGGGAATTTGTTCATCAAATTGATTATCATTTTTGAATCCTGTTAATAAAGGACCGAAGCCTTCGTCTGGGTCTTCTCGTAATGCAATGTTTCTATATCCACACGCTTCCGCAATGGCTATTCTTTGTTGTTCTGGTTTCATGTTGCAGGGTTCAGGTTACAGGTTACAGGGTTCTTTCCACTTGCCAATCGTTTTAAGGAAAGCTTCGGCGCGTTGGGCTGCGGTGGCGGTAATGCACATATCAAAATCCATTTGCGCTTTCTTTACTCCAGCATCTTTGCAAATTGCCGCTTTGATTTGCTGAGTGTATTTCTTGGGTGACTTATCATTTGAATAAATGACAAGGGTTTCCGCTTCGTGCATCGCGTTGAGGTCGTTGAGGTAGTCGGGAATTACCTCTGTCCACGGTTCAGTTGGGTGTTGCCCGTTAATTCCTGCCGCTTTCCAATCGGAAATTTTCGTCCATCCACACGCTTCCGCGATGGCGATTCTTTGTTGTTCTGTGTTCATAGTTCGTTCTGGTTGGTTGTCCATTTACCAATCGTGCGGAGGAAAGCTTCGGCGCGGTGGGCGGCGGTTGCGTGCGCGATGCGAGCTAGGCCAGCAAAGTCCTCGGGGTAGGAGGACACATACCCAACTAGCCCCTCTCCGCACACTTCTTGTAGATGCCGCCCAAACGTGATGTGGCTG